>Ga0181533_1000862_pt1 | contig 40642 bp, 42 predicted proteins | sample PEATcosm2014_Bin_45_FD_119772 | JGI IMG/M metagenome (GOLD analysis project Ga0181533, IMG submission 119772) | Peatland microbial communities from MTU Mesocosm Facility, Houghton, MI, USA - PEATcosm2014_Bin11_60_metaG | ecosystem: Environmental > Terrestrial > Soil > Wetlands > Peat | place...
AGGCAAATTTGACTCCAGTCCTCACTCAGTGTAAGAGTTAATCCCGGGGCATGTCAGCTCCGTAAAGTTACGGGACGAAATACTCGGTCATGAAAAAACGATGCTGGTGTTTAGTTCTGTGAGCAACCATCCGGTCAAGGAATGGCGTCCAGTACTCAAATCAAAATCGTTGTCTATCTGACACAAGTAACCTCGGAAGGCTGATTCACTGTAAATATTTTTTGTCAGCTTTTTTTAGAATGTAGCTTTCTACTGTTATACTTTTTTGTCTACTGTTAAACTTTTTTTGTCGAATTCACCACCTACTACTCTCTCCCCAACTTTCTCTCTATCTGCGAGCAGAGGCCGTGGAGCATTTTAAACTCCCAGTAAGTGAGTCCCGCCCTGCCGATTAAGTGCTTTAAATTATCGATTATCTGCTTCTCAAGGTTTCGGTCACCGCGGGGGGCATAGTCGAGCAGCGTTATGATTTTTCCCATTCGCTCGTAAAGAGCGGCAAGTTCTCCATGGCTCACCTGGATGTTTTGTCTGCGCTTCGACTTCACCGCGACATCCTGGACAGCATACTCTCTGTACTGCGCCCTGGAAAGCTCATAGGCCACAACCATTACTGCGTGGGAGAGGTTTAAAGAAGGCTGCTCCCTGTCAGCAGGAATGGTCAAAAGGAGGCCGCATTCGTTGACCTCTTCATTATACAGTCCCCTGTCCTCCCTGCCGAAGAGAAGCGCCACTTTGTTATCTGAGGAAATATCATACACTTTCTGCGCGCCCTGATCTAGCGGTAGAACCATGCCTCGCTTCTTACCTGTCCTACGCGCGACCGCGACAACAAATGATTGGTCGCAGATAGCATCCGTAAGGCAGGAGTAACGTCTTGCCGCTTCCAGGACATCAAGGGAGTTATGGGCAAGGGACCGGGCCTCGTCGTTAATCTCAGGTGCTTTTACAAGGCAGAGGGTCCTGAACCCCATGTTTTTTACCGCCCGCGCAGAGGCCCCTATATTGGCAGGCTCACGCGGCTCGACAAGCACAAAAGATATATTATCTTTCCAGGAAGGCATGTTCCGCTATTGTTGTCCTGTGTCTTTTATCTTATAACAGCGGCAATAAAAAGGGTGGAAGCTTTTAACTCCCACCCTTCTTACGCACTCTGATAAAATTTATGAATATCAATAACCGCCGCTTGAGCTTTTCTTTTTTGCAGGTGCTTCTTCTTTGGTAGCCTTGCCGTCCTTAACATCAACCATGTCGCCAACCTTTACGTCCTTGGCGTTGCTGACCTTGACACTTACCTCTTTACCGGCTGCATCCTTGATTGTGACAGTCATGCCCGCTACCTTGGTAACAGTGCCTTTTACTTCCTTTGCATCGGCTGCAAAGGTCAAGCTGACCATGCCGAGGGTAAATACCATCGCTACTACTAAAGTGATAATCGATTTCATCCTCATGTTTAGTTCACCTCCTCATTTTTTTAGACCGGGTCAATGGATATGACCGGTTAAACAAAGAGAAGTATACAATATTGTACGCCATTTGGACAAGAGCTCAAAAAAAGGGTCAAAAAAGTGGGTGTGCGGCATGGTTGTGGGGCGCGCCGAGGCGTCATTCCCGATTGTCGGAAGTCCTGCCGGAAAGTAAAGAAAGATTCCGGACAAGCCGGAATGACAAAATTACAAATCTGTAAATCTGAAATGCAGGTCTCAAAAGAGGGGAGTGAATCCATATGGAAGGGACGGGCAGGGCTGTCTTTTTTACATACACTTTTCCCATTTGAGAGGTGAGGTTAAAGTGAACGTTTATCCCTTCAATCCTTGCGTTTTATCACAACATCCCCTATAGTAATCATTAAAAACGTAAGGAAAACAAGTTATGTTATGAAGGTTTATACTGCTGCGGCCTTAAAATGTGCCGTGTTTATTGTCCTTTTTCTTGTCAATTCATCTTATGCTGTCGCTTTCAACAGGTCGCTTCCACTGCGCTCCATCAGCATCGATGCTTCACAGGTATTTCTTAATAATTCCATTACCGGTATCACCATAAAAGATGTTCGTGCTCTCTTAAAAAAAGGGTTCCCTTCCGCGTCCGTATCTCTGAACAACCCTGATGCCGGGGTGCATATAGATGTTTCGATAAACAGTGGAGAGAACAAACCTCTTCCTGCCGGTTCTTCAGAGGAGGGAGTCGACCGATACCGGCAATATTCACAAGGGTATGAGTGGACTTCATCCGGCAAGAAAGGCCGTATTGTCGTGGCGCTGAAATCACCCTCCTTTCAGGGTGTGAGTTTCGGGCTTTACGGACTGCTGCAGGAGAAGTTGGGATTTAAATTTTACCATCCCAAAAGGACCATTATGCCTTTTCATAAACAGTGGCCGCTGCCCGTGAACTTTCAATGGAAAGCCTTCCCGCGCTTTGCCAGGAAAGGCTTCCATATCCATACCCTTCATCCTGTCGAACTTGCCGAGCAACTGCATAATCCTGATTATCCTCATGCGGCAGAAGACCTGAGAGAGTATATAGACTGGCTTGCCAGAAATCAGCAAGATACAGTCCAATTTTACCTTTTGAGGGGCGTAGATCTCGCGCGCTGGACCAGGCATGCCGGCGGCCTTGTGGAATACGCACATAAGAGAGGCATAGAGACAGGTGTGGAATTCTCACTCTTTATGATACAGCAACGAGCCTTTCAGACGATAAAACTGCTCAGCTTTTTCCCTTCCTATAAGCAGCAAATTGATAGTGCTCTTTCAGGGATATTCCGGGTAAACTGGGATTTCGTCACTGTCGATTTCAGCATGGGCGAATACCTGCCGGATCTTGGGGAATTGATGCCGTGGCTTAAAGCGTACCTGATCAGACAGGTTACTGGGAAATACAAAGCCAAAGTAATGCTCCCGACACATGTTATCGGCAGTCAGCATTGGTGTCAGACAGGGCTTTCCGGTCCAGGAGGAAATGCCTTGAAAGATGGATATCTGAAGGCGGGCATTTTGATACATACGGTCATGTTTTATGCGATCGACGAGCCATCCGCCCCCGCATATGGCAATATTAATTTCAAGTGCATGCTCGCCAGGGCAATACAGGAGAACAAACTGCGTGAGACCTGGTATTGGCCTGAATCAGCGTACTGGGTTTCCTTTGATAATTCTGTGCCGATGCTCCTTCTTCCATATCTTGATGCGCGGTGTTCAGACATGGAAACAATGGAAAGAATCGGCGTCGGCAATCACCTCACTTTCAGCTCGGGCTGGGAATGGGGCTACTGGCTTGTGGACTGGAGCATTGCCCGATGGTCCTGGACCTATAATGAGAACGGAGCGGTGCGGAAAACCTCACCGCTCAGCGTACTGAACGATCTGTTTGCCGATACCGGCATGTGCGTGCTGTTTCAGAGGGCTTTGGCTCTTCAGAACTATTATCTTAAAGGCAGGGAACTGATCGGTTTCATGGCTGCCCTTGACCCGTCGGCTGAGCTTTCCTGGCCTTTTAACAGGCCTTTTCAGCCCAGGCCTTTTTTTTCCAATTCGTGGCTTCTATATAAGGCATCTGATGCTGAAGCAGAAAAGATCGCGGAATTTACGGTGTCGGAGCTGGAATCATATGCGCGTGATATGAACGCTGTGGTTGAACATCTTGAACTTGAAACCGATCGGGTTTATGCCGGACAGAAGCAGGTATCTCCGGAAGTCCTGTTGATCGCATGCGAATTGACCAGGGCGCTTGAAGTCACGGCACTCAGGGCGCAGCACCGGTCTTTGACTATCAGGGCGCTGCTGGCGCAGAGAAAAGGGCACTGGTGGCTTCCGGCGACTGATGAGGCCGAGAGCCTGCTGCGGCAAGCCGCCGGCATACGGCTCAAAGCACTTGCGCTGGTGCGCCTGCAGGAGAAGATTTACCGGTATCCGGTCAGTCTTATTGCCCGGCAGCGGAATAATTTCACAGCGTATCATTTCGGCTATCTCTATCCTGCAAGCGATCTTTTCTTCTGGCGCCGCGAGGAGGAACAGGTGAGACACAGGCGGTTTGATGCATTTTACATGAGCATATGGGATTTTATGAGAATTGGCGGGGTTGAAAGCTTGTGGCCGTAAGCGCGTCGCGCGTAAAGAGTCGTGCGTAAAAATAAAAGCGTCTATAATTTTTTGTTAGTGCCTTTTTTAATTTTTTTTCTTTCACGCTCAACGCTTGACGCTCGACGCTCGACGCAATTCATCAGTTCCCTGAAATCTTTTAAAACCGGAAATTCCTGCCTGGCTGTATCTTTTTTCTTAGAGTTGGCGCCTGTTTTGAGTAAGAGATATTTTATTCCGAAGGCTTTAGCTGTTTTCAGGACCTCCGCAGTATCATCAATAAAAAGCGTGCGTTCTTTATCGAATTTGAGTATTTTTTCGACCTTATCCCAGAACTCGAGCATCTCCTTGGGATAACCCATCTCAAAAGATGTGATACACCTGTCGAAGTATCTGCCTATGTCGGTTTTTTTTAATTTGATGTCAAGCACCTTATAGTGGGCATTGGTGAGCATGTAGACTCTTTTCTTGTCCTGCTTCATTGCTTTCAGGAAATCCTCCACGTGGGGGTGGACTTCTATCAGGTGTTTTATTTGCTCTTTGAGCGCCGGGATATCCAGGTGAAGTTCCGTTGACCAGAAATCGATATCGGTCCAGTTTAATGTGCCCTCATGGGATTTGTACAGGGAAAGCAATATTCCCTTTGACTTGCCGAAGGAGACTCCATGCTTCTCAGCGTACTTTTCCGGCACAAGGTGCTCCCAGAAATAGTCGTCAAAATACTTGTCCAGAAGCGTTCCATCCATATCCAGCAGGATACAGTCGACATGTTTCAATAAGGTCATGCTCAAATTCACCATGAAAAATACAGACGGTTAGAAGGCTAGGGGCTTAGAAAATGGCAACTAACCCTCCAACCCTCTAATCATTCCTCTTCTGTGCTGTACCAGGAGTGGTCGATGTAATCCTGCGTTCTCTTGCGGATGAGTTCAAGAATACCCCTGAGTTCCTCAAAAAGCTGATCAAACAATTCATCATCGCCAAGGTCATTTGCCTCAATATCATAGAGGTAAGAGATCTCGTATTCCCTGGAGGACTGCTCGCTGGGAATTGTTTCCTTTGCAAAGAGCACGGGTTGAGTATCCGGATATTCTTCCTCCACCTCTGCAAGCAGTGCCTCGATGTTAGGGTAGTCTTCCATAATAGGCAATTTTATCAAGAATTCCAGCTCCAGAGAGTTATCAGCATCCATCGAGCTTTCTTCCGTATCATCCTCATAAAGAGTCATCCCGGTCTGGAACGCGTCATACGTAAAAGATACAGTTGCAGTCAGCGCATAAGGGGTCTCAGTATTCGGCAAAGCAAGAGAGAACCTGCTTTCCCTGTCAAGTGTGAACTGCTCTATGAAAACCTGCATATTGAATATTTCAAGGTAATTTTTTGCAGATTCGGCGATCTTCATTTGCACTTCTTCAAAACGTGTCATAACACCTCCATAAGCGTCGTGCTTGACGCGCTATACACAAAATTATAACATGAATAGTATGGTTAAGACGAATAAGGCAGCGGTAATATCCGGAGGGACGCGTGGACTGGGCAGGGAAATAGCTTTTTCCCTCCATTATGGCGGATACCGTGTCGCTGTCAGTTACCTGAATTCGGAGGAGCCGGCACAGGAGCTTGGCACACGCTTTGGAGACAGTGCCATGCTTTTTAAAACTGACGTGGGGAACTGTTGCGAGGTATTGGAAATGGCTGCCCGCGTTCAGCAGCAATGGGGCGTTGTGGATGTGCTGGTGAATAACGCAGGCATTACAGGTGACGCGTTGTGTATCAGGCAAACGGAAGATGAATGGGATGCGATCATGCGGACCAATCTGAAGGGCGTCTTTAATATGATTAAAGCCTTTGCTCCGCTAATGCAAACGGGCGGACATATTGTCAATATCAGTTCTTATTCGGGCATCAGGGGAAAGGCGGGCCAGTCTGCTTATAGCGGGTCAAAGGCTGCACTCTTCGGTCTCACAAAAAGCGCCGCCATTGAACTTGCACAATATAATATCAAGGTCAATGCGGTGATGCCCGGATATATGCCTACAGAGATGGGGACACAAGCCGCCAAGTCTTTAACACAGGCCCGGGAGGACAGCCTCCTGCATACACTCAGCGATCCTGCAGAGGTTGCACGGTTTATCTCATTCCTTATAGGTTCAGAAACTATAACCGGTCAGATATTCTGCCTTGACAGCAGGATCATATAAAATACAAGTAAAAAGCAAGAGGTGAGATGATAAGACAAATATTCATTAAATTTTTATTTTTGCCTTTTACTTTTTACTTCTCACTTTTTACTTCTCACTTGTATTTATAATGACAAAAGGCATTTTTATAACCGGAACTGATACCGGAGTCGGCAAGACGGTTATCGCTGCCGGTATTATACGCGCGCTGGGCAGGAGAGGCGTGCAGGCCGGCGCTATGAAGCCTGTGGAAACAGGCTGTATTGATGAAAGCGGAACGTTAGTTGCGCGTGACGGGATGTTTCTGCGGAAAATTGCTGGAATGGTTGATCCCGCCGAGGTCGTAACGCCTGTTCGTTTTTCATACCCCCTTGCGCCCATGGTCGCCGCTGAACTGGAAGGTAGGAGCGTTGATCTCGATGCCATAATGCGTGCGTATTCCATGCTTATAGCAAAATATGACTTCCTCGTAGTGGAGGGCGCCGGCGGCATCATGGTCCCGGTCAAGGAATCGGGCGGCAGTATGCGTGCAGGCCTCAGCCAGCCGGCGTTCTTTATGTCTGATCTGATCAAATCATTAGATCTTCCTGTAGTTGTAGTCGCAAGGGCCGGCTTAGGCGCCATCAATCATACTCTATTGACCGTTACGCACGCCGTCAGAGAGGGAATAGGAGTGCGGGGCGTGATCATCAATAGCACCGGACCTGCCGGCAATACACTAGCCGAAAGTACAAACCCCGGGTTACTGGAGCGAATATGTGCTGTGCCGATACTGGGGGTAGTGCCGTATTGCGCTGCGCCATATGACACTGTCGATACCGTTGCAACTGCACTAATCGATGTTGTTGCAAAGCTGATCCAGGGATAAACCAACAACCCGCGATACAAACTGCAGCGTAAAAACCGGACATTTCTAAATTGGCTTCGCAAAAAAAATATGTCCGGCAATATACCTGTTGCGTCATGTAAAAATCTAGACGAAATAGATATATTGACATTGGCCTTTCTTTGATCTACCATTGAAAAATGGGCAGCAATATTATGTATTACAAGGCATTTACTGTCTTGTTTGCAGGTAACACAAATTAAAACATCTGGTAAATTGGCGCGGCTAGCGTACAGTTTTAAGTCGCCTTTCGGCGAAGTGGGAAGAAATTCAAACAAGCAGAGGAGGGTCTACTATGCAAAAGGTCGGTCTTTTTTTAATAAGTGTCATCGTTCTTCTCAGCATTCCTTTTGTTTCTTATGCCTATGACGTTATCGAGGTGAAGAATGGTGGAAACGTTGATGGTGTGGTGGTGTTTGGCGGCGGATCTGCTCCACAGGATAAGATGCAAAAACTGAGTTCGGAACAGAAGTATTGCGGGAATAGTCTCCCCGAGGGAAAGTACCTTATAAAAAATGGAAAGATCCAAAATGTGGTTGTGTATATTGAAGACATAAAGGCCGGCAGGGCCATTCCCCAGGAGCCCGTTACTTTGACCAACCTGAAATGTGAGTTTGTGCCTCGTGTTGCTGTTGGTTTCAAGGGAGGCAAATTTACAGAGAGGAACGATGACCCCATCTTTCATAATATCCATACCTATATCAATGGCAGGACAATGTATAATATCGGGCTTCCAGAAAAGGGAGCATCTGTCACAAAGCCGCTCACGAAGACGGGAACCATTGAAGTCACCTGCGACTCCCATCCATGGATGAAAGGTTATGTCTATGTTTTTGACCATCCCTATGCTGCGGTGACAAATGCAAGTGGTGAGTTTTCGATCAAGAACATTCCTCCTGGCACGTACACCATTGAAGCCTGGCACGAGGCGCTGGGGACCGTAAAACTGGCAAATGTGAAAGTCGATGCCGGAAAGACGGAGAAGATAAAACTGGAATTTAAAAAGTAAGCTTTAAAATACAGATGGGGAGGGTACAAGAGCTATGCTGAAAAAATTTCTTTTCGCCGTATTGGCAGCATTGTTTTGTCTTAGTGTCTTTTTGCCCGGGGAATCGCAGGCGGTGCCGTCTTTCGCTCGCCAGCTCCAGAAACCCTGCACCGCTTGCCACACCATTTGGCCGGAGCTGAACCAGTACGGCAGGCAGTTCAAGGTGAAAGCGTATACTGATGTGAGCCAGGAATGGCAGATGATAAATAAAGACCGCCTGAATTTGCTTTATATCTTCCCGGTTTCGGCAAGGGTCATTTTTTATCCCTACACAAGAGAACTGAATACTGTAGCGGGAATAAACACCAATTCGACCGAGCTAAGTACAGTTGACCTCTTTATTGCAAGCAGGGTATTTGATTATGCCGGGGTATTCGGAAATATCGAGGCAACGAATGTCACAAGTGGCGCAATGGCCTTCGATATCCCGACCCTTAAAGCGGCAGCTCAGTATCCTCTCGGCGAGGGAAACACTATAGGTCTCGTAGTGTTTAAGGGCCTTTCAACTGCTGCAGACCCGTTTAACAGTTTGGGTGGAATTGACAGGAGCCTGATCTTCGATGCTGAAAGCGTTCCCTGGATACTGTCAAAGGGATGGACCTTCAGCTACTGGAGCGGTGGGAACGTCGGTGTGGTGGCCCATGGCTACTTCATAGGAAATCGGCTGTACGCTGCTGCCGGGGCTGAGAGAGGCGGAAACAGTTCGGATGCCGGATTCGGTTTTGACAACAATAACAACAGCGATCCCTTTGACGGGTACTTCCGTGTGGCATGGGACCAGAAACTCGAAAACGGGGCCGTTACTTTCGGCGGCGCATGGTATACAGGCAAACAGAGACCCCAGGATTCGAGCGGCGCGCCATTGTTCGAATCAAGCGTCAATAGAGGGTATGCTGATGTCTCCCTCGAGCAAACCTTTGGGGAGGACCAGGACCATCTCGTTCAAGCCCGGGCCATCTATGGCTATGGCAAAGAAACAAATGCCTTTGGCGGGGGGGAGAAGAGAAAATTTGATGGCTTTGACGCCGAAGCGAGCTATTTCTTTGATAGAACAATCGGCCTTGTTGCAGACTACAACATGATAAATATTCAGGGGGTCACATCCGAGGATATTTCCATACCCGGAGTTTCCGGGACAGATGAAAAAAGGAAAAACACCTGGGTCGCGGGCATTAGCTACCTTCCATGGCTGAATACGAAGGCGGCAATCCAGTACGCACACACAAAGACTAAATTTGCGCTCGGAGAGCCTGATCAAACGGACAAAACATTCAGGATAGTCTTCGACATTCTCTTTTAATTATATCCCGGGGATCTCTGTCCCCGGGACTTTTTTAAAGAGCCGGGGGACAGCCAAATGGCAGAAGCCAGTATAAGTAAAGGCATCGTAAAGGGTATCATTAAATTCACTTTCATACTTGGGACGGGTTTCCTGTTGCTCGCTCTTCTCAAGAAGATACTGCCTGCTGCGAGCGTGGATGGGTACCGGTTTTTCCCTTTTATCGGCAGCAGGGACTGGATCTGGGTAGTCGCCCAGTTGCATCTCAATTTCGCGGCCTTTGTCCTGGGCGTCCCGATATTCGCGGTGACCATGGAGTTCATCGGCTGGAGGCGTGCTGACGAAAGGCTCGACAGAATAGCTTATGACTTCACGAAGCTCTTTACCCTCGCCTATACCGTGACCGCGATCATGGGATCGATATTCCTTATCAGCCTTCCGACGCTCTATCCAAAATTTATTGACTACATGTTGAAGATCCTCGGGCCTACATGGTGGTTATACCTGATTGTGATGTACTTTGAGGTTTTCGTTTGCTATTACTACTTCTATTCGTGGAAGAAATTGAAGGAGAAGAAAGGCTTTCATATTTTTCTCGGCATACTGCTGAATGTTTTTGGGGCCTTGCTCCTGCTGATAACGAGCGCATGGGTCGGGTTCATGACTACCCCTGCCGGACTGAATGCGGATGGAGAACTGCTCAGCAGATGGGGCGCTATACACACGCATATGTGGCTTCCCCTCTTCCTGCACCGTTTTATCGCAAACATTGTTTTTGGAGCCGGCATCGCCGCGGCTTATGCCGCCTTCAGGTTCATCACTGCGGGGACGGAAGAAGAAAAAGCTTATTACGACTGGATGGGCTATACATCCGCGATCATTTCGATCGGAGTCTCTCTTCTCTTGCCCGGGGTCGGCTACCTGCTCGGTGTTGAAATTTATTCTTTCAATGAGCAAATGGGGATCCAGCTTATGGGCGGTTTTTTTGCATGGCTCTGGGTCATGCAGGCCATCCTTATAGGCTTCATCCTGTTCAGCATAAATTATTATCTCTGGATTTCTCTCCATAAGATGCCGGGCGGAGAGAGATACTTCCCATATGTGAAATTTCTGTTCATCGTGCTTTTGGTGAGCTATGCCGTCTGGCTTACTCCCCATGACGTGGCCTTGAGCCTTGAGGAGGCCAGGAGGACCGGCGCATACCACCCCGCTCTCGGCAAGCTCGGGGTCATGGCGGCAAAAAATACGGCTGTTATTTTATCTTACCTCGCCACTTTCCTCAGTTTTGCCATATTCAGGATGAGCAACAAGGAACCCTCTGTAACATGGGCGAAGGCTGGTCACCTAATAAGAGCCGCTATCATCGTTATTTCATCCGTGGGAGTATTGGCGCTCGGTATAGCCAGCTATTATGTCTCTGCCGCTGTAAGGGTGAAAGTGCTTTCCCCAATACAGTTCAGTCTGTTTATTCTCGGTATCGCTGCCATGTTCATTTTGGACCATGTAATGTACAAGGGCGCACGGGTGATCGGAGAACCGCGATGGGGGCGCATGCCCGAAAGGTCTCAGTATGCGTTGATAGCTATCACGGTCACCTTTACGTGGCTTATGGGAATGCTGGGGTACATGAGGGCCGGCGCCAGGCAATACTGGCACGTTTACGGCGTCATGATGAATACCAGCCCGGACGCCTATCTGCCGACGCATGGCGTGGCATCGATCATTATCACCATTGTTACGTTGCTTTTCTTTGTCCTTATTTCTCTTGTTTTCGGGGCGATCATCAAACTTGAAAAGATTGCGGGGGGAAGGAACGGATGAAAACCGGGATATGGAAACTCGCTTTCATAGTCATAGGCCTAAATCTTCTTTTTACCTTTATAGGTCTTGAATTTCTGCCCCAGTCGGAATCCAGGCCGCCGAAGGTAATCAAGATTGAAAAGGGCATCTCCCGTGAAGACCTCATTAATGTCGGTGAAGAGATCGTCTTTGGAAAAGGTCAATGTATGGTGTGTCATCCGGTAAAGCCTGAATCCGGGATGAGGGCCCCAGCCATGTCCGGCATCGGAGCGGAAATAGAAAAGGAAGCCAGGGCGCGGGCGATTACTCCGGAAGAACATGTTCTCGAAGCCCTCGTCAACCCGTCAAAATATATCGTGAAGGGATTCGAAGATATTATGTCGCCGGTGGATAAACCGCCGACCTCCCTGAGCGAAGGAGAGGTCATAGCCGTGGCCGCTTACCTGCAGAGCCAGGGAGGGAAAGTAACGCTTTCTTTTCCGGAGTCCCTGCCTTTACTGGAAGAACAGGCCAGGAAGGCTGGAGGAAAATAGATGCAATTTACATTTCCCGTCATAGCGTTAATTGGTTTAGCTCTGGCAATAACAGCTGCTCTTAAAAAAGCTCCCCTCTTCAATTTTATAGGCATACTTATCGCTATTTATGGCGTTTTAAAAAGCATGTCATTGGTGATGCCGCCTCTTCCGGGACAAGTGGTCCTGATGTATATGATCATGTCGTTCGTCGCCTTTCTCATCTATTTCTCTATCCACGATGAAACTTTGAAGGCTTTTCTTGGGCCGATGAGGGCGGTACTTGCCGATGACGAAAAGAAGGTCCTGCGGGTCATAATCGTCTACCTTGCCATTCCTCTTCTTGCGGCATTCTTCTCCTATGCCACGGTGAAGCCGGCTTTCGAACCCCCGGTCTCCGGGAGGATTACTCACCCTGAGCCGCCTTCGGAAATAGACTTTAAAGGCAATTCAATGAAGATATTGGGATTGGAAAACCCCTTAAGGAAGGATACGGCAAAGTCGGCAAATTATATTGTGGAGGGGAAAGAGATATATTATAAGAACTGTTTTTTCTGTCATGGAGATGCCCTTGACGGCAAGGGACATTTCTCACAGGCTTTTATTCCGCCGCCGCCGCCTTTCACGAGTATCGACACCATAGCGCAGCTTCCTGAGTCATATGTCTTCTGGCGTGTTGCAAAAGGGTGGAGGGGGTTGCCTGCAGGCGCACATCCCTGGGATTCCGCTATGCCTTCTTTCGAGGACTTTCTTGAAGGAGATGACATATGGAAGGTAATCCTCTTTATTTATGATGCATCTGGCAATAAGCCGAGGACATGGTAAGCGTATGCGGAGGGGGTACATTGCAATGCGATTTCTGATAATTCTTTTTTCACTGATAGTATTGCCGGCCTACGCTTTCGCGGAGGACAACGGGAAGATACTCTACGACAAATGGTGTTCTCAGTGCCATGGCGAAAAGGGGGACGGTAAGGGCCCGGCAGCTGATTTCGTCTTTCCCAAGCCGAGGGATTTTACGAAGGGCACGTATAAATTCCATTCCACTGCCTCGGGTGAGCCGGCACTCGATTCAGATATCGCACGGTCGATAAGAGAGGGAAACCCCGGAACGTCCATGCCGGCCTGGGAGATGTTCAGTGAAGATAATGTGAAATACCTGGTCATTTATCTGAAGAAGTTTTCTCCCGATGCCTTTACAACAAACGGCACGCCACTGAAGGTTGTCAAGCCGTCCGGCAGCAAAGAAAAATTGATAGCGCTTGGGAAAGAAATGTATGAGAAGGCGAAGTGCTGGGAATGTCACGGCAAGGCCGGCAGAGGTGACGGGGACAAGGGAATGCAGGAAAAATTCAAGGACGATTGGGGTAACAGGATTTACCCTGCTGATCAGACCAGCCCATGGGAGTATAGAAAAGGGAGCGATCTAAATGACATATTTATCACAATTACCGCCGGCATAGACGGCACGCCTATGACTTCATACGGAGATACCGTGTCAGATGAGAAGAGATGGGCGCTCGCATATTATGTAAAATCACAGCAGCAGGTGAGGAAACCCGGTCCGGCGTTGCGGGTGACGAAAGTGGATGCCATCCCTTCTTCAACAGATGATCCGGTCTGGAATAATGTTGATTACCTGGACCTTCCTATGGCAGGCCAGATAATTTTTGACCCGAGGGACTTTAAGCCTGTCATTACAAATGCAAGGGTGAGGGGGGTGTACACAGGTTCGGAGTTGGCGGTTATGCTGGAATGGACAGGCAAAAAGCACAATATAGGCGATGACGGACATCCTCCTGATGCGGCCCGGATACAGTTCCCTGCAAAAACTTCCGAAGGTTCCAGACCATATTTTGTAATGGGTGACAAGAAGTCGTCGGTCAATATATGGCAGTGGAAGGCATCTGATAATCTGGGTGTCGAATTCAATGCGCAGGGGCCTTTGTCCTTTACCCAGCGGGAAAAACAGGATATTCAGGTCACGCCGGTTTATAAGAACGGCCAGTATAGAATTATGTTTAAAAGGGCCTTGAAAACCGGTGGCAAGGATGATACCTCTTTTGAGATAGGAAAGTTTATCCCCTTTGCAGTTACGCTATGTGACGGAAGAAATGACGAGGAGAACTTCAAGGCGGCGATATCCGCCTGGTACTTCATGGAGCTTGAGCCTCCTGTACCTGTAAAGGTGTATATAATACCGCCGATAGTATTCATAGCCGCCCTCGGCATCGGGCTGATATTGCATAAGAGACTGAAGAGGAAAGGACTGAATGTATAACAAGATATTGATACCCGTAGATAATTCGAAATATTCTCATTACTGTATAGACCTCGGAATTACCCTTGCCGGGATATTCGGTTCCGAACTGACCGGCAGTCATGTATACAGCGCCGGACTGCATGACAAAAGATTCAGGGATATGGAGGGCGGCCTGCCAAAACACTTTCAGAAAGAAGAGCAGCTGAGGAAATCGAGGAAGATCCACGATTCTCTTATAGGCGATGGTCTCAGGCTCATTTCAGACGCCTATCTTGACTCTTTCAAAAAAGGATGCATGGAGGCGGGCATACAGTTCAGCGGCAAACTCATGGAGGGCAAGAACTGGCTTGAGATTTTGAAGGATGTGAGAGTAAGCGGATACGACCTGGTGATGATGGGCATACTCGGGCTTGGAGCTGTAAACGGTAATCTCATCGGAGGCGTATGCGAAAGAGTCGCGAGAAAAGTGAGAACGGACGTGCTGGCCGTAAAAAACGACTTTCATGCGGGCGGGAGGACCGTTGTTGCGTTAGATGGAAGTGAAGAGTCCTTTTCAGCCTTCAGAAAGGCGGTTGTATTAAGCAAATCTCTTGATATGAAGGTAGAGGCGGTGTCTGTCTATGATCCTCATTTCCACCGAAGGGCGTTTCAGTCTCTTGTCGGAGTACTATCCGCCGAGACCGAGAAAATGTTTAAATTCACGGAGCAGGAGAAACTCCACGATGAAATAATAGATGATGGCTTAGGCAAGATATACCAGGGCCATCTGGACAGGGCATATCTTGCCGGACGCAAGGACGGGGTGGATATAAAAACAGTCCTTCTCGCCGGGAAGGCCTATTCCGAGATATGCAAATATCTCGAAAAAGATCCCCCTTCCCTTCTGGTGGTAAGCAGGTTCGGGGCGCACCAAACAGAAGAAATGGATATAGGCAATACGGCTGAGAACCTCCTACGGCTCGCCCCATGCAGCGTCCTCCTGACCTGCGGGGTATAGTCCCTCTATGAAAGATACACTGTCAATCATATCCTGGAATGTTACAGGACAATGTAATCTCAGCTGCACACATTGCTATCTTCCGGCCCAAATGGATGGAGACAGCCGCCGTTATCGAGAATTAAATACAAAAGAGGCCCTTCGGGTAATAGATCAAATCTCACTCGTGAATCCTGAGGTCATGCTTATACTCTCCGGAGGCGAGCCCCTCCTGAGAGATGATATTTTCGAACTCGCGGCTTATGCTTCGGGAAAGGGGTTGATGGTTGTTTTAGGGTCCAATGGCCTTCTAATAGATGAAAGAGTAGCTTCAGCTCTTCGCCGCTGCGGGGTCACTGGTATAAGTATAAGCCTCGACTCGGTAACTCCGGAAATTCATGATGAGATCCGCTCTTTTGGCGGGGCATGGCAGCGGACTGTCAAAGCCATATCCGCCTGCCGGAGCGAGGGGCTATCTGTGCAGGTCAATGCAGTTGTTACAAGAAAGAACTACGGTGAAATACCGGCTCTTATAGAATATGCACATGCGGTTGGCGCAAAGGTCTTCAGTCCCTTCTTCCTGGTCTGCACTGGCCGGGGCGAAGAACTTACGGATATCACACCCGGGCAATACGAGGAGCTTTTGTCTTTAATTGTTGAAGTTAACGGGAAATACGAAGGCATGCTTGTCAGGACGAGGTGCTCCCCTACATTCAGAAGAATGCTGTATCAGGACAATCCGGAATCCCCCCTTTTGAAAATGGATGCCGGCCGGTGTCTCGCAGGCCGCAGCTACTGCAGGATAGACCCTGAAGGGGAAGTGACCCCCTGTCCCTACCTGTCGCTGCCACTGGGGAATCTAAAAAAGGAGGACTTCAATGACATCTGGTCAAAGTCGGATGTTTTCCTTTCGCTCAGGGACCCTCAGTTGAAAGGCAAATGCGGGCTCTGTGAATTTCGCTCACTGTGCGGCGGCTGCAGGGCAAGGGCCTATTTGTTCAGGCATGATTACCTTGGTGAAGACCCATGGTGTGAATATATTCCGTGTGGAGGAGATGTTATAAGCCCACTTTCCATTGCTTGTTTCTCTGCCGACAAAGCCTCTGCCGTGGGGACGCCGTCCTGGACGGAAGCGGCAATAAAACGGCTGAAGATGGTCCCATTTTTTGTGAGGCCCATGGTAAAAGTAGCTACGGAAAAATATGCGGCAGGGAAGGGCTGTCGTGAAATTACCCCGGAAATAATGGAGGAATTGAGAAATGAAACCGGAAGGAGTGGCATGGGTGGACACCACAGTTGAATTAACAGATAGTGAGAAAGCATTCCTGGGCCGCACCGTGAGACGAAAAAAACTTTGGCTCACTTTCAGTCTGCTGAGTGTAGCTGTGGCGGTATCGTTTCTTGTATATCACGGAATGATCGCAAAAGACCTTAATGGATTGAGGTTCGTGATCGTCATCCTCCTGCTCTTGTCAGGACGTTCACATATGAGGCAATACCGGAGCGCAGTCATCTTCAGTAAACTTAAGAGTACGGGGGACCAGGTTATTGGAAACTAGACTGACAACTGGAAGACTTCCTGAAACATGCCTCCAATGGCTTGCTTCATCACGACTCAAATTCCTGGAGGACATGCTCGGCGGAAGATCTATGAGGTACTTTTCGGCCCATTTGCCTGTAATGGCCACATGGAGCGGGAGCGGAGAAGAAAAGTTCCCCGTCAATATGACTGTCAAGGGAATAGGCCTCATCCCGCAGGCAGATCTGCTTCCGGATTATATAGACATCTTTGAAGGGACAACAGCGGAAGCCCGATCGATGCCGTGGGAAGAAAGTCTTAAGAAGAGGGTCGGTGTTATTTCAAAACTCTATGGCGATACCGGTAATTTCGACCCTGCCATGCTAGGCGGTCTTGAGATATTCCGGGGCAAGGCATCCGAAAATATGAGAGGAAATCCTTATGCAAGCCTGCTCTATGTCGGGATGGAGCATTCTGCTGATGAGGGGATGAAGTATACGAGCTTTCAGGTGAACGGTGAGGTTGAAATCCTCGAAAAGAACAGCATTCATTACAGGTTCCTTCTCGCATCGCGGAAGCTGTTCGAGTTTGAAAAATTCCATCTCTTCCAGTTCGACTATCCCTTTGGATATCTACTACGAGTAAGAGAAGTAAAAGATAAATCGCCCTGGTCAAAGATATCAAAAGAACCAGGCAATAGGTAATAGGTGATACAAATACCTATTTGCCGTAAATTTTGATAAACTCATATTATGATGCTGTTTTTTCTCAGATGCTCAATCTTATCGGCGATCATTCTGACATCGTGCAGCCTGCAAGAGCTTGTAGGTGTTAAAACACATAACTCCGGATACCAAAACCCACATGCCGCCTGCGCGAACTGCCATGTTACTGACACCCCGCAACCGGGTGCTCCCTTGTTCAATCCGGGTACTGACCCTTCGTCCCTCTGCCTCGAATGCCATGACTATAATGTCAATCATCATCCCGTAAATTTTATTCCCGCCAATTCAACCGGCATTCCGCTGCCCCTGTTCGGAGGCGAGATCAGGTGCCTGACCTGTCATGAAATTCACGGCGGACCAAAGCATGAAGGAACCCGGAAACTCTTGCGGGGAGGGCCCTATGCTGACCGGAGGGTGATTTGTTTTAAATGTCATGTCAAAGAGAGATACACCGCCCTTAATCCCCATGAAATGCTGGATAGACGTGGTAATGTTAAAGAGATGAACGGCAAACCGGTATGCCTCGTGTGCCATTCTAAAAAGCCTGACCCGGCAGTAGACTGGACGAATGACGTGACATTCAGAGCTGACGTCGGTTTTCTGTGCTGGCGCTGTCACCCTCCCATGCCAGGTTACTTTTTTGACCGGCATTTTCTTGTAACACCATCGGCAGAGACCCTGCAAAACATACAAACGACAGAAAAAAGGCTCCTCGTAATCTTGCCGCTTGTGCCGAGGGGGCGTATCACGTGTTCTACATGTCACAACCCCCACGAAAGTGGGGTCATAATCCGCGAGGCAGCAGCGAAAGGAGCTGACGAGCCGGGAAAACTTCGAATGCCGTCGATCTGTTTTGGGTGCCATCGCATGTAGGCTGTTTAATGCTCGGTAATGATCGGGAAGTTAAACAAAAAAAGGAGGATGTCAATGTACAAATACATTTATAAAATCTTACTATGTTCAGCAATATTTCTTGCGGTTACAGGTAACAGGGTCTCAGCTCAGGACTGCCTGGATTGTCATAAAAAAGTGACCCCTCAGGTTGTCTCAGACTGGCAGCTAAGCAAACATAGCAACAAGGGCGTTGGTTGTTCATCCTGCCATGGCGATAAGCATATGACGGCTAACGATGTGGCAAACGTCAAGGTACCGACGCCTGATACTTGTGCCAAGTGTCATGAGAAACAGGTCAACCAATACAAAGGCGGCAAGCATGCCTTCGGGTGGGCGGCCATGAAAGCGATGCCGACGATACACTGGCAGCCGATTGCGTTGATAGAAGGAATGAAAGGATGCGGCGCTTGCCACAAGATCGGGCTGAAGAGTGCGGCAGAGATAGAGGCGTTAAAAAAGAACGGCCAGATTTTCGGCAATGGGGCCTGCGATTCGTGTCATACGCGGCATACTTTTTCGGTGCAGGAGGCGAAACAGCCGCAGGCCTGCGAAACCTGCCATATGGGATTTGACAATTCCCAGTGGGAGATGTACTCAGGCTCGAAACACGGGGTGCGATATCTGCTCAAGCAGGCAAAGGCTCTGCCTGAAGATGCAGCCGCACCGACCTGTCAAACGTGCCATATGCCTGAAGGCAATCACTCGGTGAGAACAGCCTGGGGATACCTTGCTGTCAGACTCCCGATGCCTGAAGACAAACAGTGGGCTGCCGACCGTGCTACGATTCTCCAGGCCCTCGGCGTGCTCGATCCCTCCGGTAAGCCAACTCCGAGACTGGAAGTGGTGAAGGTAGCGGACGTGGTCCGTCTTTCCCAGGAAGAATGGCAAAAAGACAGGGACAGGATGATCAATACCTGCCATCATTGCCATTCGATCAATTTTGCGAAGGGCGAGTTGGGAAAAGGTGACCTGATGATCAAAGCGGCGGACCATTTGATGGCAGAAGCAATTCTGACCGTTGCCGGTCTTTATAAAGACGGCCTGCTTAAGCAGCCAAGGGCATATGTCTATGCGTTCCCCGACCTTCTCACGTTCCACGACGCGCCAACCGTAATCGAACAAAAGCTTTTCGTCATGTTCCTCGAACACAGAATGAGAACTTTTCAGGGCGCCTTCCACGCCAATCCTGATTATGCTCTGTGGCGTGGATGGAGCGAAATGCAAAGAGATCTGACTGAAATAAAGGAGAGATCAGCGGAAATCCGGGAAAGAGGCAAGAAATAAGTCGCATTATTCAGCTTTTCTATAAAGGGTAGTTATTCCGCCTCCCGGAGTTTCTTGATTATCTGTTACGGGGCAAATCCCTATTTTGCAACTACTGTAACCACGCAAGCCCCATACATGTCGGAGATTTTCTGAGGCTGAAGCGGCGGCTCATTGTCGGAATTGACCATGCTTTCGATTTCCGGATACAGGTTCAACAGCGCAGTATTCTTAAGGGCAAAATATGTCCCTTCGGACAAGTGCGCTCCAGCTCCGGCTGAAGCAGCCTTATCGGGCGCGTGGGATACAATACCGATAATACGTCCCTGAGCATCAAGCATGGGACTTCCACCGTTAGGCATATTATTGCGGGTGATTATGCTGAAATACCTGCTATCTCCGCGAGGGCCTTCTGTAGCCGAGATAGTCCCCTCTGTAATAGCAGGATTCATTCCTGCCTGTGTCTCACCTGCAAAACCAACAATATAAATATTCTGTCCGGACTTGACTTTATACGACGGGAAAATGCTAAAGCCATTCGGTGTCCTGCGAAATTCCTCAAAGGTTATTATCGCCAAATTGTTTTCCGGGTCCTTTTTGGCTACTTTTCCTTTTGCAATGTAATTCCCGGAAAAGATAATTTCAACATCCTTTGCTTCACCAACCGCATCATAACTGGTTACCACTATCGGAAGTTTCCCCAGAGTAAAACCTTCGCCCTGTGACATTATCTGAATTCCGGAGGGTTTTTCGGTTTTCTCGGTTTCGGCTGCAGTTGTCCCGACTTTTATAGCGATCGCTTCACACATGATGGTAGTCACGCAATTTTGCATGAAAATCGGCCCAAGGAATTTGTCACATTTGATTTTTGCAACGCCATTGGCCCCGGCCAAATGAGCAAAATATCTCAGCTGGTCCATTGCATTTTCCCGGCTGTCGCAAGCAGTAGCATTAAGCTGCTGAACAGTTTTATAGTCAAGCCCGCTCAGTTGTTTTGAATCGTAGATGGTAACATCGGACCTAAGCCGTGCCGCAGTAGCTTCGTCGACCTTTACAGTGTTTCCAACCGATGTGCAATTTGATAAAAGCAATGAAATAATAATTATGACGCTAACTCCGGAAAAAGATTTGACCATCGCTCCCCCTCCTCCATACCAGCCTTTAAAGACACGTTGTTTAATTATCACAAATTGGACGGAAAAAGCAAGAAAAGATGAGCATCACTTGACTTTTAGAATTATTATTGCTACTGTTTTTAAGATGAATGCAGTCTTCAAGTTAAATTAATTTGTGGGGGGGAAAGCATGAGAAAAGTTGTGTTATTGCTAACCGTATTCCTGGTCTTTTCCTTTGTGCTGTTTTCCGCAGGCTTTATGCAAAAAGGCGCGGAGGCAGACTCAGGGTTTGTAGGGGTGGATACGTGCAAAGGCTGTCATCCAGATAAGTATGACAGTTATGCAAAATCAATTCATTCCAAAAAAGCCATTTCCAGTAGTCCTGCCAGCAGAGAGGGCTGTGAGTCCTGCCATGGCGAGGGCTCCGCGCATGTAGAGAAGGGCGGAGGAAGGGGGACCGGCATGTTCAGCTTCCGCAAAAACCTGCCTGCAAAGGACAGGGCCGCCAAATGCCTTGCCTGCCATGAGGAAACGAAGACTCTCGCGTTCTGGAACCAGGGCAAGCACCAGGCCGAGGATGTTGCCTGCGACAATTGCCATTCAATCCACTCAGGTGGAAACAAATTCCTGAAAGCGGACAGGTCCGAAGTGTGCTATCAGTGCCACAAGGACATCAAGGCCATGGGTAACAAACAGTCCCACCACCCTATCAAGGAAGGCAAAGTGGCTTGCGTTGACTGCCATAACCCTCACGGGGAGCTTGCCGAAAAAATGCTGAAGGCCGATTCTGTCAACGAGCTCTGCTATAAATGCCACGCGGAAAAAAGAGGTCCGTATATGAACGAGCACCCTCCGGTCGAGGAGAATTGCCTGAATTGCCATAACCCTCACGGGAGCAATCACGACAGATTGCTGACGCAGAGAGTGCCGGTGTTATGCGAGCAATGCCATGACACAGGGGGGGCCATGGGCGGACAACCATTTACGCACTTCTCGACAAATGCGCCGGGTAACGCTCTTCCACAACACTATATGGTTGGCCGGGCCTGCCTGAACTGTCATCAAAACATTCACGGCAGCAATGGTCCAAGAAACTCAAACGGATGCTATTTCAGGGAATAGGAGGAAATAATAATGAAACTAAGAATAATAATTTTAGCTATAGCATTAGTCCTCCTGTCATCTGTCGGCGCATTTCCGGATGAGGGGACAAACCAAGGGACATGGGAAGGCGAAATAGGAGCTACGGGCGTAGTTGATAATGTAAACGGCAGCAAGGCCAAATTCAGCGAATACAGAGACGAGACGAAGGGCGGAAACATTTACGGCGATGTCAGGCTGGGCTATGACAGTGACAACTATTGGATGAAATTCAGCGCCACGGATATCGGGTATAAGACACAAAATTATACGCTTGACGGAGGCGCCTACGGGAAATTCACTTACGACCTTTTCTACAACCAGATAATCCATAATATCACCACCGGAGCACTGACTCCTTACTCCGGCCTCGGGAGTAACGTCCTTTACAATGGTACAGGCACTGCGTGGACAGCTGCACACCCGGCATCCACTAATCCGGCCAACTGGAATACCTTCGATTACTCTATATCGAGAAACCAGTACGGCGGCTCTTTTAAACTCGATATGCCAAAACCCTTTTATATCAATTTAGGTATATCCCGGGAGGACAGGACCGGACTTATGCCTTTCAGCAACGGAAATGACGTCGAAATCCCGGCGCCTGTCGACTACGAATCCACTACCTATATGGGTGAGATAGGCTATCAGGCCAAGCCGGTGTTTGCCGCACTCAATTACGCGTACAGCACTTTTACCAACCAGAATCAGGTCCTGAGCGTTGCGAGTACTACCGGATCGACTGCGGCCCTGATGTCGCTTCCGCCGGACAACAGCGTTTACAGGCTCGGGTTCAAGGGTTCGTTGATGCTTCCGCTGAACAGCAGGTTAAACGTAAGTCTTGCCAACTCACACGAGAGGTCGACATTTGACCTTAGCCCGCTGATAACCTCCTCTACGGGTTTTCTGAGCTCCACCCAATTCACCGGGCGCAAGGAGATCCAGAATTATTCCTTTTCCCTGACCTCCACTCCGGTCTCGTTCCTTAACGCTAAACTTTTTTACCAATACTATGACTCTGCGAACAAGTCTGAGAATATAATCCAGGGGACCGGGGCTTCGGCTTTTGCTATCCCGCTTTTTGGGTACAAAAAGGACAATTACGGCGTCAACCTGGGATTCAAACTGCCCGAGCAATTTTATTTGGCCACGGCATACAGCTATCTGGATACGAACAGAGAAAACAGGCCGGACATCCCTTCAACAAAAGATAATGTTTACTCGGCCGAACTGAGATGGAACGGGCTTGATTTCGTGACGCCGAAAATCGGTTACGAGCGGCTTGAGAGATTGGCTTCATATGGTCCTCCATATGCTTTATCAGGCGCAGTCTCAACAGCTAACATACCATTTTTCACAATGTTTGATGCTGCAAAGCAGACCAGGAACACCTACAAGGTTGCAGTAGATGCTTCCCCTCTGGACGACCTTAATTTAGGACTTGCTTATAAATTCAAGAAGTCAGACTACCCTGAGGACACTCTCGGCGTTCAAAATGCCAAGACCAATGAATTCGAAGTTTATGGCGATTACCTGATCGGAGGTATTGTAAGAATCAACGCCTATTTTGATCTCCAGGATACCGAGGAAAATCTGTTATCTTATGTATACGGGACTACGACTCCTACCACTGTCTCCAGTGTGAGTTCGACTCAATACGTCTGGAACGGCAAACAGAAAGATGATACTGACGAGTATGGGGTAGGGGTTGATTTCTATGTGGTGCCGAAAAAGGTAACTCTCCGGGTAGAGTATGATTATGTTAATTCGGACGGCAGCGAGGACTTCAGCTTCTTTTACCCTGGCGTGGTTGGTGTCACGCCCCATGGTGGCGGGTATCAGGGTGGCGTGAACACCAACTCAAACTCTCTCACCGCGCCAGTCGGGGATCCCAACCTTAACGGCGACGTGGATTCCTACCATAAAAGTGCCTTGACGTTCAAGGCAACATACGTTGTATCAAAAAATTTCTTGCTGGCAGCAGGGGCCTCTTTCGAGTCGTATAAGTACAACGATTACGGTCTCGAAAATCCTAATTATCAATATTTCAGCAGCCTCACCGGCAGCTACCTGACAGGAGCTTACGCAAACCCGTCGTATAATGCGAGCGTTGTGTTTATAACAGCAGCATACAAATTTTAGAGGCGAAGGGTTTAAAGGCGAGGGTTAGAGGGTTAGAAGCTACTAAAACCCTCTAATCCGCCAACCCTCTAACCCTCGATGTTATTTGGGGTTGTTGTCTTGATCAAGCTTGACGATGATGGGCGAGAATGCTTCTATTTCCTGTTCTCCAAGGTAGCAGTAAGAGAAAATGATAATCTTGTCGCCTACTATCCCTTTCCGCGCGGTGGGACCGTTAAGGCAGAATTCACGGGAGCCGGGCCTGCCTGGGATCATATATGTTTCGAACCGCTCACCGTTGTTCAGATTGCTTATCATGACCTGCTCGTATGGAAGAATTCCGGCAAGGTCCATGATTTCCCTGTCCACCGTAATGCTCCCTTCATAAGCGAGGTTTGATTCAGTCACCGTTGCCATATGTATTTTTGATCGCAGAAAACATCTAAGCATGCATTAAACCTCGTAGAGAGTGCAGCGTTGTGCGTCAAGCGCAAAAAAAAGAGATATTGTTTGTATTATTTGTCTCATTGCCGGTTCTTCTTAATTTTTATATTTTCCCTTACGCTCCACTCTCTGCGCCTGACGCTCGACGCTGTTATTCTATTATCTTCGGGACCCTGTAGAAATTGCCCGACGGGTCAGGAGCGTTCTTCAATGCCTCGTCGTTAGAAAGCGATGCCATATGCACATCGTCCCTCATAACATTAGTGATAGGCAGCACATGCGAGGTAGGTTCGACGCCGGTTGTGTCGAGTGTATTTAATTGTTCAATATGCCCGATAATCGCGTTCAGTTGCCCCTGGTATATCGACAATTCATCTTCAGAGAGGGAGAGCCTCGCGAGCTTTACAATGTGTTTTACTTCATCTTCTGTTATCTTCATTATCTAATCTACATTTTTTCGAGCTGTACATGCCGGACAGCAAGCCTTTTCAGTCCCACACTCGAGAAATTTACAGTTACTTTCAGATCATCGCCATCACCGCAGCAATCGCGCACAATGCCGATCCCCCATGCAGGATGCCTTACCTTGCTTCCAACCAGATACGCAAGCGCAGACCTCTGGGGAGAGAGTCTGACCGTCTTTGGCGGCAATGAGGTCCGCTGAGCAACTACTGTTTTTTCCACCCATTGACAGCAATCCTTCGGGATATCGCTGAGGAACCTCGAAGGTTCCTGGTCCTGTATCTTCGAGTACAACTTTCTTTTCTTGACCCCGTTCAGTAAGAGGATGTCCTTGGCCCTGGTCATGCCAACATAGAAAAGCCGCCGCTCTTCGTGCATTTCGGCTTCTTCACCAATGGCTTTGAAATAAGGGAGAATGCCCTCTTCGACGCCGATAATGAATACCACGGGAAATTCCAGACCCTTTGCGCTGTGGAGCGTCATCAGCGAAACAGCAGACTTTGAAGCGGCCATGCCGTTGCTGCAGCTCGTATGTGCCAGCGACGTCTTCTCGACGAAATCCTTTACCGATATTGCATCGGCAGAGGCGATCAATTCCATGATATTCTGCAGGCGCTCTTCTTCAATATCTGTAATATATCCTGTCAACTCGACAATATCTTTAAGCATATCAGCGGCAGTCTTGTAATTTGCATTTGACAAATGGTTGATGATTTTAATGAATTCAGCCATTTTTTCTTTGACAGACACTGTCAGCGCATTAGCTTTGAGCATTGTCTGTGCCGCAGACAGGAGGCTGACGCCGTGCTTCTTTGCTTCCTGCTCCATTTTTGACAGAGTAGCGGCGCCTATGTTTCTCGGAGGGTTGTTCACAACGCGTCGCAGGCTTACATTGTCATCGTGGTTAAGGACGAGCTTCATATAGGAAATGAGGTCTTTTATTTCACGCCTGTGATAAAAACTTATGCCGCTGAGCACGTTATAAGGGATGGTTTCCTCCCTGAGAGCGTCTTCGATTGCCCTCGCCTGGAGATTCACCCGGTAGAGGACCACAAAACTGCCGTAGTCGTAACTGTTTTTCAGGTAGAGGTCTTTTATAGTCCGAGCAACGTATTTTGCCTCTTCATCCTCTGTATTAAGTCTGCAATAGATTACTTTTTCTCCATGCCCTTTGTCCGTCCACAGGCTCTTCAGTTTTCTGTTTTTATTTTTTGCGATCACTGAACCTGAAACATCAAGGATGTTCTGGGTTGACCGATAATTCTGTTCGAGCTTTATAACCTGCGTACCGGGAAAATCTTTCTCGAAGTTCAGGATATTGCTTACATCGGCCCCCCTGAACTTGTAAATGCTCTGGTCATCGTCTCCCACGGCGCAGATATTCCGGTGTGAAGAGCCCATCAGCTGAAGCAGCTTGTACTGGGCGTGGTTAGTATCCTGGAATTCGTCCACAAGGATGTAAGGAAACATATCAGTATACTTTTCGAGGATTTTAGGGTGTTGCTCGAACAGTTTGGCGGTAAGCATGATCAGGTCGTCGAAATCGAGGGCATTGCATCGTTTCAACTCATCCTGATATTTAAGGTAAACCCTCCCGAGCTTTTCGTCAAAACTGAATCCGTCTCCCTGAGATAAAAAATCTTCAGGAGATATCAGAGATGATTTAAGAATGCTTATCCTTGAAGAAACTCCTTTGTAAAGCGCCTCGTAGATATTGAACTCTTTCAGTATGTGGCGAACGAGATTGCACTGATCATCGTCATCGTAAATGGTAAAATCCGGCTTGTAGCCGAGCGCTTTTATCTCTCTCCGCAATATTTTATTGCACTGGGAATGAAATGTGCCTATCCATGCATTTTTGACATCGCGTTCTATACACCGAAAGATTCTCGCCTTCATCTCATCCGCAGCCTTGTTGGTAAAAGTGACGGTGAAAATTGAGACAGGGGAAAGCTTTTTCTTTTTGATGAGATGGGCAAACTTATGTGTGATTACCCTGGTCTTTCCGCTGCCTGCCCCTGCAAGTACAAGGAGCGGGCCATTTGAATGCAGGATGGCCTCTTTTTGTTGGGGATTGAGATCTTCTAATAATGAGACGTCTTTAGCCATAAGGATAATTAGTGTATTATAGCATAAACTGCGTTCAGCGTTCAGCGTATACTGCGTACTGCATTCTTTTAAAGCCTTTAATCCAGTATGCTGAACGCAGTATGCAGTATGCTTTATTCAACGGTCACGCTTTTCGCAAGGTTCCTTGGCTGGTCCACATCGCATCCTCTTAATACTGCAATATGGTAAGCAAGGAGTTGCAGCGGGACCGTTAAGAAAATCGTGTTCAAGTAGGAGTTGCTTTCCTCTATAAAGATTGAGTATTTTGCGAGTCTTCTTATCGTCTCATTATCAGCCGAGGCGACGGCGATAATAGTGCCACCCCTGCTTTTTACCTCTTCCATATTAGAAATGACCTTTTCGTAGAGCTTTCCGGCGGGCGCGAGCACAACTACGGGAAGGTCTTCATCAATAAGGGCTATAGGGCCATGCTTCATCTCGCCGGCAGCATAACCTTCAGCATGGATATATGATATCTCTTTCAGCTTCAACGCGCCTTCAAGCGCAATCGGATAATTTATTCCCCTGCCGAGGTACAGGAATTCCTTCTTTTTGAAAAGCTCCTTGGCGACAGCGCTTATGGAGGCATCAAGCTCCAGCGTGTGCTCGACTTGCACAGGCAGGTGAAGGAGGTCCTCAAGCAACTTTGAGGCAGCGGTTTTTTCGAGTGTGCCCCTGACGCTGCCCAGGGCTATAGCCAGCAGGTAGAGCGCTACTATCTGCGTGGTGAACGCCTTTGTCGAAGCAACGCCGATCTCGGGGCCGGAATGCGTATAGAAGACAAAATCCGATTCGCGGGAGGCAGTGCTGCCGATCACGTTGCAGATGGTCAATACTTTAGCTCCAAGTCTCTTTATTTCCCTGGAGGCCGCAAGGGTATCTGCGGTCTCGCCGGACTGCGTGATTGCGATAAATAATGTATTTCCGGTGACAAGGGGATTCCTATAGCGGAATTCGGAGGCGATGTCGACTTCAACCGGTATCCTCGCCAATTCTTCGATCATGTACTTGCCTGCCATGCCTGCATGGTACGACGTCCCGCAGGCGACGATAAATATCCTGTCGATCCCGTTGATGAACACGTGATCAAGCCCGAACTCCTCAAGCGCCACCTCGCCTCTGTCCGGGAATATCCTTCCCTGTAAGGTATCAGCTATCGCCCTGGGCTGCTCGTAAATTTCCTTGAGCATGAAGTGGCGGTAACCTCCTTTTTCGGCCATCGAAGGACTCCACGATATAGAGGAAATATTTTTTTGAAGGGGCCTTCCATCAAAATCGGTCACTATGACCCCGTCTTTATGGAGTATTGCTATCTCATTATTATCAAGGAATATCACCTCTTTGGAATGGCTCAGGAAAGCCGGGACATCAGAGGCAAGAAAGTATTCTCCGTCACCCAATCCGATCACAAGAGGACTTTCTTTCCTTGCAGCAATAATTTTATCCGGTTCCTTTTCATTGATGACTGCAAAAGCATATGCTCCGGTCACCTCCCTGATAGCTCTACGGACAGCCTCTTCAAGAGGGGCCCGGGCCGCATGCTTATTAATGAGATGGCAGAGCACCTCGCTGTCGGTTTCAGAAGTAAAAGTAAAGCCTTCGGCCTGAAGCTCATTCTTAAGTTCCACATAGTTTTCGATTATACCGTTATGAACAACCACTATACCGCCAGAGCGGTGGGGGTGAGCATTTTCATCGGAAGGTTTCCCGTGCGTGGCCCATCTCGTGTGGCCTATGGCAAGATTGCTCGGTTTAGTGAGAGTGCCTGTAATTGCCTCAAGCGCGCTGATCTTTCCTTTGCAGCGCCTGACGCTGACTTTATCATCGTCAAAAAAGGCGATTCCCGCGGAATCGTATCCCCTGTATTCGAGGCGCTTCAAGCCATCCATTACGATGGAAATGGCATTCCTGCCGCCGATATAACCCATTATTCCGCACATATCATTTAGATGAGCAGTAAGCAGCAAGGACTACACAGTAAGCGCCATTCAGTAAGCAGTAAGTACTACGCAGTAAGCACCAAAGTCAAAAGATTACTGCTTACTGTTTACTGCCTGCTTCCTACTGCTTACTTCTTACTTCTTCCTGTCTGCTCTTCCTCCTTTTCCCAGTTTCGATTGTCTCTTCAGCGCCCATTTTTCAATATTCTTCTGTGCTGTTCTGCTAATAGCTAGGTCAAAGGGAGGGACATCTTTTGTAATGGTTGAGCCTGCACCCACATAAGCGCCTTTCCCAATTCTGACCGGTGCAACAAGCTGTGTATCGCTTCCGATAAATACGTTGTCTTCTATCAGGGTCTTATGCTTTATCTTGCCGTCATAATTGCACGTAATAGTACCAGCCCCTATATTCACCTGTTCTCCGATTTCGGCATCACCAAGGTAACTCAAATGCGACGCTTTTGTGCCGTTGCCGATGACGGATTTTTTCACTTCGACAAAGTTTCCTATTTTGGCCTGCTTACCGATGACCGACCCCGGCCTGAGATGAGCAAACGGTCCTATTGAAGCGCCTTCATTGATCACAGACGATTCGATTACCGTAGAGTCCTTGATGATTACATTATTTCCGATCGTGCTGTCTATGATCCTGGAGTTCGGATACACTATGCATCCGCTGCCGATAAAGGTCCTTCCCTCTATATGCACATTCGGGTAAATGATTGTTTCAGTGCCGATAAGGGATTCGGGATGGACAAATACAGAGGTCTTATCGATAAACGTGACACCATTGTCCATGAACCCGGATGCAATTTCATCTCTGAGATAATGCACGGCCCTGTAAAGGTCCCTGCGCGTATTTATTCCGGTCAATTCGTTTTCATTCCCGAGAAGAAAAGCGCCTGCACGGCAGCCTGTGCCGACTGCGATGCCCACAATATCTGTCAGGTAGTATTCGCCCTTGGCCCTGTTGATGCTAATCTTATTCAGAAGCTTCAGCAGCGGAGCTTCAATTGCGTAAATACCGCTGTTTACTTCAGGTATCTTCTTCTGTTCCTCATCTGCATCTTTGTCCTCAACAATTGCGTTCAGCTTATTGCCTTCCCTTACAATCCTGCCGTAGGAATGGGCTCCGCCTGCAATAAAAGAGATCAAAGACAGGTCATTCCTGTTTTTCCGGTGGAGTTTTAAGAATGCCTGCAGGGTCGCCGCCTTAATAAGAGGCGTATCCCCGCTGACCACCAGTAACGTGCCCGTGAAACCCCTCAGCTTTTGTATAGCCGACTTAAGGGCATCACCGGTCCCCTTGGGTTCCTTCTGGACAGCAAAGGAAACAGGAAAATTCCGCAGCGTATCCCGTATCATTTCACCATTCACGCCTGTGACAATAATGGTCTTTTCCGGTTTCAGCGCCAGGAGAGTCTCAACCACATACTGCACCATCGGCTTCGCAAAGAGTGGATGGAGCACCTTGGGGAGAGTCGATTTCATGCGCGTGCCCTGACCCGCCGCAAGGACAACCGATGCCAGCTTCACTTTAGCGGGTCCTCCCTGCATGAGTTATGTGATCAGGAACATCCTTTTTCAGGGCATCCCTTGATTCTGTGATTATTGACGGCGCAGCGATGCCGCCCGAGAGGATAATCCTGATCCCCTCCTCTATCTGTATATCTGTATAAATGATGTCGTGGTCATCGAATAGGACTATATCACCAAGGTAAAGGTTATTGGTTGGAATGTATACGGCCTTCAGGCAAACATCCCGGCCCTCGGACTGTATGGAGCATTCCTTGGTCATGAAGCCGAAGGCGTAAGCGCCCGGTCGCGGGTACTCGACAATAACAAATCGTTTGAAAGCGCTGTTGCTTTCTGGTGAAAAAGCATCGACGAGCTGCTTGATTGCCGTGTAGATACTTTTAAAAACCGGAATGTGCAAAAAAATCTTCTCCAGGAGATCAAGGAGCTTCTTGCCGAAAACATTCGTGGAAATGATGCCTATGAGAAACACTATTCCTATAGCGGTCAGAAAGCCGAGTCCGGCAATATGCATGCCCAGAAGAAAATCGAAGAATGGACTTAGGATGCCGTCAACGAACTTAAAAAGACCTGCAAGGACAAGAATGGTAAAAACCACCGGGACCGTGACTATAAGTCCTGCCAGAAATTTTCTTTTAAAGGTAATGCGGATGGATTCGTCCATAATTTCCTTAGTAAGTGCGCAATAAGCAGTATGCAGCAGGGAGCAAAGGCTTTCCGCCCTCTCTGCTTCCTATTCCTTCTTTTTTACTGCTGACTCCGCACTGGATAGTTCTCACTTATTCTTAACTTTAGTGAGTGCCTACTGCTTACTTTATGCTGCTTACTGCTTCATCAGTTATGTCAAAATTGCTGTAGACATTTTGTACATCTTCATTGTCTTCCAGTGCATCAAGCAAGCGGACCATCTGCTCGGAGGCGCTGCCTTCAAGAGGGACATAACTTTTGGGAAGCATTGTTATTTCAGCCACATTGACCGGTAAGCCCCCTTTGACAAGGGCCTCTCTTACAGCATTGAGATTCTCAGGCGACACCGTGATCTCATAATTGTCTTCCTTTGGGTCGTTTTCCATGTCTTCGGCCCCGGCATCGAGAACGAGCGACATCAATGTATCTTCATCCGCTTTGGATTTTTCGACAAGTATATATCCCTTTTTCTCAAACATCCACGCAACGCATCCCGCCTCTCCAAGGCTCCCGCCGTTCTTTGAAAGGATATGCCTTATTTCAGATACGGTCCTATTCTTGTTGTCCGAGAGGGTTTCTATAAGAAGTGCTGCACCGCCAGGGCCATACCCTTCATAGACGTTTTCCTCGTAAGTCGTGCCAGGCAATTCCCCGGTGCCTTTCATTATCGCCTTTTTTATATTATCCGAAGGCATGTTAACTTCTTTTGCTTTTTCAATGGCAGTCCTTAAACGTGGGTTGCCGTCAGGGTCGCCTCCTCCTGACCTGGCAGCTACGGAGATCTCTTTAACGATCTTTGTAAAAGTTTTGCCTCTCTTCGCATCCGTATTAGCTTTTTTATGTTTTATCTGCGACCACTTGGAATGCCCTGACATATGGAACCTCCATGAGAGTTGAGCGTACAGCGTTACGGGATTGACATTTATGAGCTATAACGCACTTCATTAATGATAATAAGATTATATAAACACTGTCAAGGAGGCAAAAGGCGAAGGGCAAATGGCTAAAGGTAAGAAAATAAATAAAGAACAAAAAATAAAAGCGAGAAGATTGTTTAGCCTTTAGCCTTTCGCCCTTCGCCTAAATTCCAGCATCCTTCAATGCATCTTTGCAGGCACAGGACCGCTGCGCGGGGATCAGCGGGATAGCTGCCTTCAGCAGCGCTTTTATCGCATCAAGGGAATTCCTCATCCCTTCTACCACCTCGGTAGTCGTCAGCCTGACGCCGGCAATGCCTGCGGCATAATTAGTCACAACGGAAATCCCGGTACAGCACATCTCGAGTTCCCGTGCCAGGGCAGCTTCCGGCATTGCAGTCATGCCGACCACGTCTGCGCCTATCAACGAAAAAAACTGTATTTCCTTTTCCGTCTCGAGCCGCGGGCCATTGACGCAGATATACGTTCCGCTTTTTTTGACCGGCAGGCTGATATGGCCGGCAGCCTGTATAAAGATTTCCCTCGCCTCGGCGCAATAAGGGTGCGTAAAATCAACGTGTACAACCTTCTGCTCATCATAGAATGTAGCTGCCCGAGCACCCATCGTCATATCAATGATCTGGTCAAGAATCACTAAGGCCCCGGGCTGCATACCTTTGTTTATGCCCCCGACCGCACTGATAGATATTATTTTTTCCACTCCCAGGGATTTGAACCCCCACATGTTCGCGCGGTAGTTTACCTTGTGAGGCGAAATGCGATGCGGGAGGCCGTGGCGGGCCAGGAATACCAGTTTGGCGCCGTCGAAATCGCAGAGTTTATAGGTGGATGACGGCGGCCCGTAAGGGGTAGAGAGTGATATTTCTTCTCTTATTTCGAGTCCGTCAATATCGTAGAGTCCGCTTCCGCCTATAAGACCGATCGGCATGAATATATTGTAGGGCATCAAAGAATAATAGAGCAAGAGCGGGAGCGCAACAGACAGTCAATTTTACATTTTCTCATTACCGGCAAGGACACGAGAGCGCAGGGGTGAAACTCCGCAAGAGGTTTGAGCTATGCCGGTGTCTTGGCCGGTTTACTGAATCGCCCCGTATTCAGTCAGTCTCTTAGGGCATTAAAAAACAGCCCTGAAATATATTCTCTTGTAATAATTTCTCTATCTTTCGTTAGTTCTTTAGACGTTAAACATCGCATTAAGACCGCCAGAAAGGCGCTTAAAATTGCATCGGCATCTTTCCCATTTATTTTTTTCTTCTGTTCATCATTAAAAACTGTTGTTGATGATATAAATTTACGTGCCCTTTCGATGGCTATTATCTCTATTTCGTCTTTGTCAGGGCCTTCTGTAGTAACAGTAATTCTTTCTGAATTTCGTTGATCGGTTATCATTTTTATGCTTATTACCTTGTCAAAATTGATAAAACTTTGCTCGGAAAATGATTCAAGCCACATTGGATACCTCCTGAATATGCAGTATTGATAATTGCGTTAAGGATATACTCCCCAAGAGGGCAAATTCTATGTTGAACTCTCCGCTGATTTGCTATAGTTTACCTGGCGAACCACTATTAAGCAAAGAAATAAAAAGGGTTCCGGCGCAATATCGTAAATGCAGATGATATTCAAAAACCCTCCACATGCCTTTGAAATCGCCATTGCTTACGTAATCCGCAGTGTGTTTTTTCCCCGCGTTGTTCAGATTGCGAACATAAACTGACAAAATTGCAAACCCCTAAATCTGACGCGGGCCCAACTGGTAGCTATCGGAGACCCTTAAATATGTAATATAATTATTGAAGGCAATTTACCTATGGACACTATCGAAAAGCTTAAGATACTCTCGGAAGATTCTCAATATGACCTGGCCTGCGCTTGCGGTACCAGTAAGGAGGACCGGCGCAAAAGAGGCTTGGATGGCAAGTGGCTTTATCCTGTGACTCTGCCGCAGGGCGGATATTCCGTGCTTCTGAAAACCCTTCTTTCCAACGTATGCACAAACGATTGCAAATACTGCCCGCTCCGGTCTGAAACTAATGTCCGCCGCTGCACACTCGAACCGGAAGAGGTTGTCCAAACATTTCTGGAATATCTAAGGAAAGGGAAGTGCTTCGGCCTATTCCTCAGTTCTGCGGTCGTCAGGGACCCCAACTATACTATGGAAAAGATCAATACAGTGGCACGCATCCTCAGATACAAGCATCATTTTAAGGGTTACATACACCTGAAAGTTATACCCGGCGCATCGGACGCTGCAATTGAGGAGTCTCTTTCTCTGGCTAGCGCGTTATCGCTTAATATCGAGACCCCGGGCAAAAGACACTTTGATGTGCTCTCGAACAAAAAAGATTATATGAGAGACATTGTCCGTCCGATGGAGTTGATGGGCAAGCTTACCGCTCCTGGCAGCAGGTTCTCAAGAATCAAATGTACCACCCAGTTCATTGTGGGCGCCTCTGATGAGACAGATTCGGAAATCATAGACCATATGTTCGGTTTGTATAAGCGTCTGCACTTCAAGCGTGTTTACTTCTCCTCCTATCAGAAGGGGCTCGGGGAACAGGACATCCCCGGTGAAAGGCAGTTTCTGACAAGTCCCGGAAAACCTTTTGTCCGGGAGCACCGTTTGTATCAGGCTGATTTTCTTGTGCGCAAATATGGATTCTCCAGACAGGACATTCTGCTTAATAATCAGGGCAATTTGAGTCTGGATAAGGACCCAAAGGAAGTCTGGGCCGATAACCATCCGGAATTTTATCCTGTAAGGATCAATACATCAGACAGAGGGGCCTTGTTGCGAGTGCCGGGCCTTGGACCGGATACCGTAGGCAAGTTGTTGAAGATACGACGGGAGAGAAGGATCACCCGGATCGAGGATTTGGGAATAAAGGGGAAAAGGCTCGAAAAAATGAAGAGCTATGTGATTTTAGAGTGATGGGCAGCCCTAAGAGTCTGCGAATAAATAACTTGTGCACTATTCACAGACCTTAAGGCGTTTTTCAAAGATCTTCCTGAAATGGAAACCGTAGATCGAGAGGGTAACAGCATGTGGTAGGAGGCGGGGACGGCTGAACATGGTCCAGAACAGAAGTCTCCAATATTGGACCCTCTCTTTCCCTATTAGCCCCAGAACAATTATAGACCTTATGAATGCAGCGATGTAGTTGAAACGGAAATGAAAGGATTTTTTCTGAGGAGGGGCATATTCCCTCAGGAATGTCCTGACCCTTTTATAGTAGTGTTTGGGTGAATAGAGGGTGCTGAGGACCCTTTTGTAGCCGTTGATAAGCAGGTCGTAATCCATCCTGGGAATAAAATTTGTCGAGAAATCCGTATTGTTCCCCGACGTCTCTTTCAGCAGCCGCTGCTCCTTTTTGAGTCTCTCGTAGAGCTGCGTGCGCGGAAGGGCAATTAGTATGCCTACCATGGCTGTTACAACCCCGCTCGCCTGGATGAACCTGATCTGGGTGTCGAAAATCGTAAGGGGGTCGTTGTCGAAACCGACGATGAATCCTCCCTGCACCTCAAGACCGGACTTCTGGATATTCTTTACACTGGCGAGGAGATCGCGGTTCTTGTTCTGGAATTTGCTGCATTCTGCCAGGCTCTGTTCATGGGGGGTCTCGATGCCGATGAATACGACATCGAATCCAGCCCCGACCATCATCTCCATCAGGTCTTTATGATCAGACAGTTCTATGGATGCCTGCGTATTAAAGGAGAAGGGATGCCTTTTTCTCTCCATCCATTCGATAATGGCAGGGAGGACCTCCTCCTTAAGTTTTTTCTTGTTACCGATAAAATTGTCGTCAACAAAGAAAACCTGGCCTCTGAACCCTGATGCGTACACACCTTCGAGTTCCCTGAGGATCTGGTCTTTGTCCTTGGTGCGCGGTGTACGTCCGCAGAGCAGGGTAATGTCGCAGAACTCACAGTTGAAGGGGCAGCCCCGGGAATACTGGATATTGATTGAAGCATAGTGCTTCATATTAATAAGCCACCAGAGCGGGATGGGTGTTTTCCGCATGTCCGCCCACTGATCAGTCGTATAGAAATGGCCGGCGACCCCATTCCGGAAATCCTCCAGGAAGCGGGGCAGGGTGATTTCAGCCTCGCTCAACACCAGATGGTCTACTGACCCGAAAGCCTCATAGTCGGTCGTGAAGAGAGGACCTCCGGCAACAATCCTGACACCGACTGCCTTGCATCTAGCTATTACTTCATTCACTGACTCTTTCTGAACAGACATCGCGCTCACAAAGACGAGATCAGCCCATCTTAGGTCCTTGTCATCCAGGCTTTCCACGTTCATGTCGACCAGTCTTTTCTCCCAAGCCTCAGGAAGCATCGCTGCTATAGTCAACAATCCAAGGGGTGGGCTGCTCGCCTTTCTGTTAATGAATTTCAGAGCATACCTGAAACTCCAGAAGGTATCAGGGAATTCAGGATAAATGAGTAGTGCTTTCATGTAATTTCCTCATCATTTTAGTTTTTCACATAAACGGCTGTCAAGATAGTTTATGTTTTTTGTTTATGTTTTTTTGACGCCGATGGAATGTCTTTGGGGGACAGTTCAGGACCGAGCAATACCGCGATCCATCGTGTGCTTTCACTGCTTTCGCATGTAAACTTAAGGGCCATGGTAAAAGGCACGGACAGAACCATGCCGATCAGGCCGAGCAGGCTTCCCCAAAAAATCAACGAAAGAAAAACAACCAACGTGGACAGGCCAAGCCTGCGTCCCATGAACCTGGTTTCAAAAAAGTTGCCTACTATGAGATCAACAACCACATATCCGGCGGCTGCGAGCGCGGCAGTGCCTGCTCCGAGTTGGATAAAGGTGAGAAGTACCGCTGGAACGGCTGCGATAACGAAGCCGATATTGGGCACATAGTGCAGCAAAAAGGCCAGGAAGCCCCAGAGGATGGGAAAATCTACACCGAGAATGGACAGCCATATCCAGATCAGTACCCCCGTGGCCAGACTTATCAGCGTTTTGATGACCATATAGCGTTTGATATCATCCACAAACCTCGTAACCTGCGGGAAGGCCTTCTGGGGATCACCCAGGACAGCGCGGAGCTTGACAGGAAAGCTCGAGGTTTCAAACAGTATAAAGGTCACGGCGAGCAGAATCAGGACCATATCGGACAGCGCCGAGCCTAACCCCGCGAGCAAGCGGGCAGTGAGCTTCATCACCTCTTCCGGTTTGACATATCCTAGCATTACCTTGTCAATGCCTCCGATCCCCCTGCTTGTCAAAAGGGCATTGAGTGCTGAGACCTGTTCCCGTAACCGCGTCTGGTAGCCTGGCAAGGCGGCTGAAAAGCCGTTGATGGACGTGCCTACGACAACCCCTATTACAAGCAGGACCGTGATCATACCTGCCACCACGATCAGCACTGCGACAAGAGAAGGAACTCGTTTCCGCTCGAGCCAGAGTACCGGCGTAGTCCCGATGACAGCTAAGAAAGCAGCCACTAAAAATGAAGCCAGGACAGGCGCTGCCTGATTGATGCCCCCGATGATGATCACAAGCGCTGCCGTGATGACGAGTAAACGAGCTACGCTGTAAGAATTACTCTTTTCGGTCATTGATAAACACCCCTTAGATAAGTCTTTACTCCGCTGCAAATCTCTTATTTGTTCAAATCACTTTGAAGTCTTTGCTGATTTTCCAAGTCCCGGCTCTTGTACTTAAGATATTCTTCTTTTCTCATTTCGAAAAGCTGCTTTTTGAAAACGCCCATCAAATCGTACCATTGACTGATTCGTCTCTCGAACCTTTGTTCAGGAAGAGCCTTAAGTGTATCGAAGTATGCCACAATTCCAAGGTAATCGCATACAACATAACGCTCGACTGAGCCCCTCAGCCCCTCTACATAAACGGGATTGCCGGTGCTATCCGTACCGGTTATACTGAAACCGATCTTGGAGCCGCCGAATATTTTCATAATGAAATATCCCAAGGCACTGTAACCAAAAGAATAACGCAAATGAATAAACGTTCTGTTTTTTTCAAGTGGTATTGCCTCAAATTCGAACTGGTGGTCCTTTGTATGAGAGGGTCCCTCATGTGCAGTGAGGGCAATATCGAAATATGCGGGTTGCAGTGCACTTACGCGGTATATGAATTTCATTTCATATGCATCCCTGAGAGGTTCCGAGAATTTATCCACGTTATAGATGTTGAGCAACCATGTATCACTCACCTTCTTATAAGTACATGCCCTTACATCAGGATGAGGCAGAAGAATATCGCACCAGTTAGTCGGGACGAGAATCTCATTTTCGACCATCTGGAAAGGATATTTGATAGTGCCGTAGATATCTACATGGGCGGCATTTTTATTCTCGGACGATTCTATGTAGAAAGGAACAGGGCCGGAGTTTTTCTCCAGTTCTTTTTCGATATCATGGTATTTAACGAGAAGAAATTCAGGTCCTGGACGCGACGAGTCATCACCGTATGCTATTGCACCCAATTGGTAAAACAGCAAAAATGAAATCAGAAAAAGACATAGAATGCGGGCTCCTCGCATATGGTAACTCCTCCGAGTACACTCATAGTCTGTGTCCATCTAGTGCCTCTATTCTTTCACCCTTTTCTGTCTATTGCCTCGAAAATACCCCTCACCCACACCCTCTCCCACCAAGGGGAGAGGGATCTGATTATGGTTTGCCTCCCTTTGAGGTCGGGGATTTAAGGGGAGGGTGATTTTCATGACCCTTTTTGGCCCAGTCCTTGAGGATTCCGAACTAAGGCGGTCACGCATCGAGACTTAAGGGCCGATGAGTGACCGTCGGCCTAATCTCCTTTTGATGTTTCGAGTGACTGTTAATAAAAGTGTTTGTTAACAAATCCGACAAATGCTCATAAGAGACCATTTCCAAACTCTTCACTTCCCGATACGAATCTTTTCGAGAGTGCCTAACATGCCGAAGGCGCTCAGTAACCAGAGGACCACTGCTATAACCACGACTGCATTCAATATCCTTTTTATGGTAGACTGCATCGGTATGTATGTATTAATCAACCATAGGACTACCCCGACTACGATAAGAACAATTATTAAGTTGACCAACGGCATAGTATTTCTCCTTTCATGCTGCGCATGAGAACCCGCTCTCCTACTGCCCCAGGACCTTCTTCACTTGGCCGATCTTTTCCCGAACTTTGCCGGCTATCTTTTCGGCTTTGCCTTTGGCCTCCAATTTGGGATTATCTGTGATTTTCCCGGCCATTTCCTTGACCGTACCCTTTGCTTCATGAAGCGTGCCTTTAACTTTGTCCTTCATGCTGGATTTCATGATTTTCCTCCTCCAGGATTTCTATTTGACGGCAGCACTTTGGCTGCGGTCAACTCCGCAATTAAAGTGCTGCCCGAGACTACTTACTTTCTCTCTTGCAAATTCAAGAGGCTCTTCACTGATTTCACGCCCTTGATTTCCCTGATCTTTGCCACAAGCCGGTCCTCGGTATCCCTGCTATTCACAAAACCTGTAAGAACAACATCTCCCCGTGTAACCGATACATCGATCTTGAAATATTGAGCATCCGGGTCTTTAACTACTACCGCAATAGCTTGAGTGTGAATCGTTGAGTCGTCGATATTTTCACCTGCTGTTTCGCCCGTCATGCTGGCGCAGCCCGAAAACAAGGCCAATCCAAAAACCATTAAAACCGACATAAGAATAAACTTCCGGCTTAATCCTCTACTTTTGGTCATTTCGCTCCTCCAGTCTTTAGATGTGCAATCATACGATTGCAATGTTAATAAATGTAACCACGGTAGATTAATACCTCTAAATCATTTACAAGGGTCTTCGTCCCTGGATGATTCTGATCAACACCACAACGATTGCGATAACCAGCAGAATATGAATAAATCCGCCCATCGTGTAACCGCTCACCAACCCCAGCATCCAGAGTACCAAGAGTATTATAAAGATCGTCCAAAGCATATCAACCTCCTTCTTTGTTATCTGGCATCGTGCCTAACGTGAATACATTGGATACTACGGCATATCCTTACCGTTCTCATCTCGATCACCGTATCCTGTGCAGCACATCTTCTATTAGCTCCATTCCCTCCGTGTGTGACACAGTGTTGAACCGCAATTCAGGTTGCTCGCTCAGGAGATCCATGAGCGCGAGCAGCCGCCGCTGATTGTCTGTGCGGATGTGGTTCTCAAGATCTTTCTGTGTTTTCCATTCTTCCACCAGGACAAGGGTATCTCTGTCTTCTACGTCTTGATAGAGACGATAACTCAGGCAGCCCCTTTCGACCCGCGCTGGTTCAAGCATCCCGCGCATCGTTTCTAAAAGATCACTCCGCCTTTCAGGCCGGACAATCATTCTTAGTGTCACAAGTATCTTTGTGTCCACCCCCGCCCTCCTTAAATTCAGACATCAGATCCCGATCTGTCATCCACTTAATGCTGTTCTTCGTGCCCACCACGGTCTTGGTCACCATGCTCTCCGCGGTCACGGTCACCATGCTCTCCGCGCTCTCGGTCGCCGTATCCTCCGCGGTCTTGATCGCCGTACCCTCCGCCGCCGCGCTCCCAAAAACAGCCAGAACATGTGATAATCAGAATAAGGGCTAATATTAAACTAAGGCGCCTTGTCATATTTCCTCCTTCCTTACCTTCTGTCCCGTTTTTTTATTTCTCACCTCTTTCACGGGCCCCCTGTTGCTGCTGTGCGTGCTGCGGTTGGCCCCCTCGTG
>Ga0181533_1000866_pt1 | contig 40565 bp, 30 predicted proteins | sample PEATcosm2014_Bin_45_FD_119772 | JGI IMG/M metagenome (GOLD analysis project Ga0181533, IMG submission 119772) | Peatland microbial communities from MTU Mesocosm Facility, Houghton, MI, USA - PEATcosm2014_Bin11_60_metaG | ecosystem: Environmental > Terrestrial > Soil > Wetlands > Peat | place...
AGAACAGGTACTTGCGCCAGCGGTCGTCGCTGCGGCCGAGCATGCGCATGATCTGGCGGCTGGTGTGCAGCGAGAAGGGGCGCGGCTCGCGCAGCAGGATCATGTCGTCGATTTCGCTGAGCAGGCGGTTGCCCTTTTTGCGGTTGCACTCGTGGCAGCAGGCGACGAGATTTTCCCAGGTGGAGTTGCCGCCGCGGGAGCGTGGCACCACGTGGTCGAGAGTGAGGTCGCCGGGAGGGTAGGCCTCGCCACAGTACTGGCAGGTGTTGCGGTCGCGCAGCAGGATGTTTTTGCGCGAGAGGGCGCGGGTCTGGTGGGGGATGCGGCGATATTCAAGAAGACGAATCACCGAGGGCATGGCGATGATGGTGCGCTGCGCGTGCAGCGACAGGCCGTGCTCCTCTTCAGTGCGGGCGATGCCCTTGAGCACAAGCACCAGGGCGCGACGCGCGCCACAGATGTTGATGGGCTCATAGGAAGCATTGAGCACCAGCACCGGCATCTGCAGGATGTGAGCGTGCGTGTAATGCACCGTCTCCTGGCCGCCGGATAGCACTACAGCCTTGGCAATCGCTTTCTGCTTGCGCGCGTGAATCATGGCTTTTCCCAACGACATCTCTTTTCCCCCGGTCAAAAAGATGGTTGCCTCTAAAAACTCGATCCATTCGTGCTGAAACTGGTGGTGCTGAAACCGGTGGTGCTGAAACTTGCCGCATACGGGTCCGCTGCCGATGCGCCGGCGAGCGGGTCTTCTTCCTCCATGTATTCGTAAACAGATGTGCTGCCAAATCTTGCGACGCGCTGCGCACGCGCCAGCGTGGCCACCCAAACGGATGCGGCCCCGGCCGCGACCAGCGCCTGGGCCGCGGCGCGCGCCGTGGCTCCGGTGGTCAAAATGTCATCGACGATCAAAACGTGCTGCGCGGTGACTCTTGCGGGATCGGAGACCAGGAACGCTCCGCGCACATTGTGGCGGCGCTGGCGCGGGGTGAGCCCGGCCTGGCTTTCAGTGGCGCGCTGCCTTAGCAGAGTGCTCGACGCGAGCGTGAGCCGCCATTGCGGATGGCTCTTGCGCAGGAATCCCAACGCTGCGGCGGCGAGCGAACGCGACTGGTTGAATCCGCGCTGCGCGTACTTGGAGGAATGCAGCGGCACGGGAATCACCAGCATCTCCGCGGGAGCAACGCCCGAGAGTTGCGCTATGGCTTTGGCAAGCATAAGGCCCAGTCCGGTGGATGCCGGGTGCAGGCGGTCGTATTTGAGCGCGTGAATGGCCTCGCGCATGCGGCCCTGGTAGACGCCATATGAAACGGCGCGGACAAACTGCGGCGGCGCCATGCGGCAAGCGCGGCACAATGCGGAGAATCCGGCTGCGGGCAAGGCGGGGAGTGCGTCGCCGCAGCGCAGACACATGGGCGGCGCCTGGAGGGGGAATTCCGTCCAGCAAATATCACAAATGGGCACGAAAGAGAGCCGCGGCAGAAGCGAGCCGCAGAGAGAACAGGAGGCGGGGAAAAGCGTGCAACTTAAACTATCCAAAGGACTTCGCAGCACGCGGGCGACGGCGCGCCAGCGCGTTGTCTGCGATGGTGGAACGTCGGTGGTGCGGATGCTCAAGTCCTTACGGAAGACGCACCTCGCCTGGGGAACGGCAAACGCGAGCCGCCCATTGGGCAAAGTATACCGCAAGGCGAATTGGGAGGTCCAAGGGGGGCGGGCCACGATGTGGGCCGGGGTCGCGGTCGAATCCGGGCGCAGCAATCCCCAAGGAGGGGATTTGCTGCGTGCGAAGTGTTCTAGAAAACGCCGGCCAGGTAGGCTTCAGCGGGTTGCAGCTTCTCAGACTTCGAGCCGCATCGAGCGAGAACTACCGGGGAAAGCGTGATGACCGGGCAGTGGGTGTGGGCCAGGATCTTATAGACCACACCGTGGCGCGTGATGGCGGCAAAAGCCGATGCACCCTGGGCACCGAGAACGATCAGGTCAGCGTGCTGCGTGTGGCCCTGATAAAGCAACTCCTCAGTCGGGTCGCCGGGAACCACGATGGTCTGGATGGCGATCCGGCCCTGTAAATCGGAGGGAACCAGGGCAAGCATACCCGCTTCCACTTCATCGAGCGAACGGCCGGCGAGGAACTCCGCGCGTTCCTGGGGGCGGATGACGTGCTGCAGGATGAGGCGCGCGCCATGCTGCGCGGCCAGTTCGGCGGCAAAAGCGGCTACCACGGTGCTGGCTTCGTGCAGGCTGACGGCACAGAGAATGGTGCGCGTGGCAAAGTTGCGATAGCTTCCGTCGACCACGTCGGGACCGATGATGTAGACCGGCGAACTGGCGGTGCGCAACACTGCCTCAGCCACAGAACCGACTAACAACTTGCCGATGGGTCCGGGAGAGTGCGTGCCCATCACGATGCGGTCGATCTCGCGCTCGCGGGTGTAGGCAAGGATTTCGTCGGCGGTCAGCCCCGGGCGCACCACGACTTCACAACGAAGGCCCGCCTCGCGGGCGCGTTCGGCGAGGGGCTCCAGATGCTGCTTCTCGCTGCGCGCGGCGGCGGCATAGTCGTAATAACGGATGCCTGAGGCCTCAGACGCGGCCACGACCAGAGTGTCGTAAGCATGAAAGAGGATGAGATCCGAGCCAAACTCCTGGGCTTGTGCGAGCGCGAATGCAAAGGCTTTATGGTTAGCTGGTATCTCGGAGGCGAAGAGGATGGTGGATGGCTTGCTCCAACCCGGCTTCAATACGGCTGCCATGGGCACCTCCTTCCAGTGTGTTCAAATGGTTGCAGAAATCAGCAGGTTAAGCGGTGTTTCACCGCACAATGCTGGGTGATGCGTCTCACCTTGGCTCTGCCGGACGTCTGCAGCCCGGCGAACCACTCCCTGCTCCGCCACTATCCGTCACTATAGATGCAGAAGAGCGCGGATGCGGCCACAAGTGAAATGATTGTGTTCCCGATTCCCGAAATTGTCCATAGCGGCAGCATAAGGGACTGATTTGGGCGCATAAGGTGATCTGAATCACAGCAGGACAGACCGAAGAACTGCTCTTCTGGAGGGGAATCGTGGTCCTCGGGAGCGGTTTTCCGGCCAGGGCGCTGGCGGCAAGTTGTGGCGCTCAGGGAAGTTTCGAGCCGGAAGCCGTTCAATCCCCGGGCGATAGAGCCCAGACGCCGGAAGCGAGGCGCCCGACGGATGCGATCCCCAGGAGGCCCTAATGCAGCCGATGCACAACATTCCCGCCCGCGGCGGGATCGATTACGACGAGTCGCCGTTTCTTGCCATCTGGGAGGTGACACAGTCGTGTGACCTGGCCTGCAAGCACTGCCGCGCCGCCGCGCAACCCATTCCGCACCCGGACGAATTGACGCACGAGGAAGGCCGGGCATTGATCGACCAGATCGCGGACATGCAGATTCCGATCTTCGTCTTCACGGGAGGCGATCCGCTGAAGCGCAAGGACGTTTTCGAGTTGATCCGCTACGCGGCGGGCAAAGGCGTACAGGTGGCCGTGACGCCGAGCGCCACTCCCTTGCTGACGCGCGAACAGATTTTCAAGATGAAAGAAGCGGGCGTGGTGCGGCTCGGCATCTCGCTCGACGGCTCGTGCCCCGAGATTCACGATGCATTTCGCGGGCTGCCTGGCGCGTGGGCGCGGACGATCCAGGCGATTGAATGGGCCGGTGAGGCCGGCATTCCGATTCAAGTTCACACAACGATCAGCCGCCACAACGCGAACGACCTCGACAATCTGTGCAACCTGTTCGAGAAGCTGGCCATCGTGATGTGGAATGTGTTCTTCCTGGTTCCGGTAGGGCGCGGCCAACTGGACGATCTGCTGAGTGGCGAAGAGTTCGAGCAGGTGTTTGGGAAGATTTACGAACTCTCGCACCGCGCCAACTTCCAGATCAAGACCACAGAAGCGATGCACTACCGCCGCTATCTGCTGCAGCACAACCTGGAAGAGAAGAAGATGGGGCACGGACACGGCGCCGGGCATCCGCACGGAGCGGCGTACGAGGCAGGCGCGCCCACCGCCGACGGCAGGACGCGCGCGATGAGCTGGGCGACGCGGCGCGTGAACGACGGCAAGGGATTTGTGTTTATCTCGCACGTGGGGAATGTGTATCCCAGCGGGTTCCTGCCTATTCACGCGGGCAACATTCGCGAGACTCCGCTTGGCGAAATCTACCGCAACGCGCCGATCTTCAAGGCGCTGCGCGATACCAAGCGCCTGGAAGGCAAGTGCGGGGCGTGCGAGTACAAGGAGATTTGCGGAGGGTCGCGGGCGCGGGCGTATGCGCTGACCGGCGATCCGCTGGCCGCAGAGCCGTGCTGCATTTACCAGCCGAAGAATTGGGACCCGGAGCGGGAGCAGACGGCGGAAGCGTTCAAGCAGCCGTTGCCGGAAAACACGCTGGTGGGGCTGTAGGAAAAGCAGCTATCAGCCTTTAGCTCTTAGCTTTTAGCTTTTCCGTGCGGCAGGGAAGGCACCGTCTCTGCGGACACGGTGTGCGTAGAAATAACTAGGACTCGCGCAATGGTTTTTACGCAAAATGCGTAAATATTTACGCATTGTGCGTAAATAGTGCTTTCGGCTGGTGCGTTAATGGCCGCCGGCGTGGGCGTCCACCTTGCCTTTGAAGCGCGAGTAGACGAAGACCACGTAGCCGACTGCCAACGCCATGCCGAAGATCCACCATGCGAGGCCCACGGCCAGGGTGTGCGGGCCGGAGATGGCGCGGGTGAGCGTGATGTCGTTGGCTGCGCCGGTGGTGGCGGGCAGTAGCGTGGGATACAGACCCCAGCAGGCCCCGGCCAGCATGAAGAAGAGATAGAGGGACGAGGCGAGAAAGGCCTTCAACGGCTGGCCCTTGCGATTCCAGAGCCAGAGGGCGGCGAGCGAGGCGACTACGCCCGCGGGAATGGCGAAGGTGAACGGATAATTGAAGTAGTTGTCGAGGCTCGCGGGACGCACGGCGATGGTGGCGAAGAGGCTGACGACGGTAAGCGAAACCAGGATGAGCCACAGCGGCGAAACCACGTTGCGGGCGCGCTGCTCCAGGTCGCCCGAGGTTTTGAGCGAGAGCCACAAGGCGCCGTGCAGCGTGAGCGCGGTGAATGCGACGAGGCCGCCGATGACCGTGTACCAATCGAGAATGCCGGGCGCGACGCCGGGCTGCCAGTTGGTCCACAAGGGCAGGAAGAAATACCCATCGGCATTGAGGGGCACGCCGCGCAGCACGTTGGCGAGGGCGGCGCCAAAAAAGATGGTGAGGAGGGCGCTGGAAAACCCGAAGACGCCGTCGAGCAGGGAGCGCCAGACGCCCATGTCGAGGTGGTTGCGCAGTTCGAGGCTCACGCCGCGCAGCACCAGCAGCCAGAGCACGATCATGAGCGGGAGGTAGAAGCCGCTGAAGGCCGAAGCGTAGAGGAGCGGGAAGGCGAAGTAGAGCGTGCCGCCGCCGGCCAGCAGCCAGACTTCGTTGCCATCCCACACGGGGCCGATGGAGGCCAGCGCGGCTTTGCGCTCGGCCTCGGTGCGCACCAGAAACATGTGCAGCACGCCCACGCCCAGGTCAAAGCCGTCGAGGACGACGTACCCGACGATCATGATCGCAACCAGCCAGAACCAGAGAAAACCCATCATGACGAAAACCTCAGTTCACAGTTCGCAGTTGGCAGTTGCTTAATCGGCTGCAACGGTTTCTGCGGCGGGCGCTTTTGGATCGGGGCCGTTCGCGATCTCGCGATAGACGAGCACCGTGAACAGCAGGCCCAGCAGCGTGTAAAGTCCCATGAAGCCGAGCAGCGTAAACAATCCGTTGCTCGCGGAAACGGTGTCGGAGAAGCCCTCGCTGGTACGCATCAATCCGTAGATGAGCCAGGGCTGGCGGCCCAGCTCGGCGGTCATCCAGCCGGCGGTGTTGGCGATGTAGGGCAAGGGAAAACTGAGCAGCAACGCCCACAACACCCAGCGCGAAGTGGCGAGCCGCCCGCGCCAGAGCAGGAATGCAGAAACAATCATCAGCAGCACGAACCAGGTTCCGAGCCCGGCCATGATGTGGTAGGCGTAAAAGAGCAGCGGCAGCGCGGTGGGCCACTGATCGCGGGGAAACTGATCGAGCCCCTTGACCTCGGCCTTGGTGGTGCCGTAGATGAGGAAGCTCAACGCGTCGTTCACGACGATAGGATTGTCGATCTGGCCGGTGTCTTCGTTGGGCTGGCCCATGAGGACGATGGGCGCGCCGGCCTCGCTCGTGAAAAGGCCCTCCATAGCGGCAATGGCCGCGGGCTGGTTCTGCGCAACATACTTGCCGGCGAGGTCGCCGGTGGGAAAGATGATGAGGATGGATGAAATGACGCCCGCAATGACGCCCACCTTGAGGAAGATGCGGCCGTACTCTTCGCTTTGGCGCTCCAGCAGATAGAACGCACCAACGGCGCTCATCACGAAGGCTCCGGTGACGACCGCGCCGGTCATGTTGTGCATGTACTGGAAGATCGCCCAGGGATTCAGCAGCAGTTGCCAGAAACTGAGCATCTCGAAATGCCCGTCGGGCATGCGGGCGTAGCCAACGGGATGCTGCATCCACGCGTCAGTGACGATGATGAAGAAGCCGGAGATCCACGAGCCCAGCCAGACCATGACTGCGGAGAACCAGTGCAGGCGCGGCGAGATGCGCTTTTCGCCGTAAAGGAAGAGGCCGAGAAACGCCGACTCGAGGAAGAAGCTGAAGACGCCTTCCATGGCCAGCGGCTGGCCGATGACGCCGCCCGAAAGCCTGGAGAAGCGCGCCCAGTTGGTGCCGAACTGAAATTCCATGGGAATGCCGGTGACCACGCCCATGATGAAGTTGATGCCGAAGATGCGGCCCCAGAAGCGCGCCGCGCGGTCCCAGATTTCGCTGCGCGTACGCAGCGCCACCGTCTTGATAACGACGATGAGCAGAGCCAGGCCCATGGTGAGCTGCGGAAACAGATAGTGAAAGGTGATGGTGAAGGCAAAATGCAGCCGGTGAATGATTTCGGCGCTCATCGAAGGCCTCCTGCTGTGGGGCGTGCGAGGTGGACGGGGACAAAATGCGGCTTGAGGTTAAGGGCAACAGTTAGATGTCAGCAAACTGGCCAGGCTTTTGGGGATGGCCGCCAACAGCAGCTTCCATACTCGCTCCCGATTATCGCTCTTCCGGTGATTTTGATCACTTGCCGCGAGCGGGGCGCGCCTTGATTCTATTCTTAGAGTGCGCGTCTTCCCAAGAGGCTCCTGCCGCACATGGATAAGCCGCAAGTTGCTGTAAAGATGGAGTGAGGTCAAGGAATGCGGATTGCGATCATTGGCGGCGGCATTGCAGGTTTGGCGGCGGCCTATGAGCTGGAAAAAGCGCGGACGGCCGGCGCGGCGGTGGAGTACACGCTGTTTGAGGAGCGGGCGCGGCTGGGCGGGTCACTCGACTCAGAAATTGTGGGCGGCGCGGTGCTGGAGCGCGGGCCAGATTCGTTCCTGACGGAAAAACCTGCGGCGGCCGAGCTTTGCCGCGAATTGGGACTGGGCGGCGAGCTGATCCCTTCAAACGACGCCGCGCGCAAGACGTACATTGTTACGCGTAATCGCCTGGTGGCGCTGCCTGACGGGCTCATGTTCCTGGTGCCGACCAAGCTGGTGCCGACGGCGCTGACGCGGCTGTTCAGCGTGCGCACCAAGATGCGCATGGCGCTGGAGCTGCTGCATCCTCCGCGGCCCAACGATGGCGACGAGTCTGTGGCGGCGCTGGTGAAGCGGCATTTTGGGCAGGAGGCGGTGGACCGGCTCGCCGATCCGCTGCTGAGCGGCATATATGGCGGCGACGCTACGCAACTGAGCGCGCAAACTGTGCTGCCGCGGCTGGTGGAGATGGAGACGAAGTACGGCTCGCTGACGCGGGGCATGCTGGCCGCGCACCGGAAGATGCGGGCTCACGCAAAGACCTCTTCCAAAACCCAAAACCGCGGAGCGGCGATTTTTACGGCGTTGCGCGGCGGCATGGGCCAGTTGGTGGACGCGATCACGGCACGGCTCGATACGGCCAGTGTGCGCACGGCGACTCCGGTGAGTGGCATCGAGAAGACGGCGCAGGGTTGGAAGGTGCGGGCCGGCGGGGTCAGCGAGGAGTTTGACGCGCTGATTGTGGCCGCATCCGCGTGGGCTGCCGGAGAGCTGTTGACGCCGGTGGACGCCGTACTGGGCAGCGAGCTCGGCGGCATTCCGTATTCTTCTTCGATCACTGTGAACCTGGTCTACGACGAGGGGAAGATCGGCCCGCTGCCGGAGGGATTTGGTTTTCTGGTTCCGGCAGTGGAAGGCCGCGCGATGCTGGCCTGCACCTTTGCACATCGCAAGTTTCTGGGACGCACGCCGCCGGGGAAGGCGGTTTTTCGGGCATTTTTGGGCGGGATGAAGCGCGTCGATTTGCTGGATGAAAGCGACGAGGCACTGGTCGAGGTGGTGCGGCACGAGATGCGGGAGATTCTGGGCGCGAAAACGTTTGGCGCGGAGATTGAGCCGGAGTTTGCGCAGGTGACGCGCTGGCGCCGCGCCATGGCGCAGTATGCCGTGGGCCACAAGGCGCGGATGCAGCGGGTGAATGCGCGCGTGGCTGCGCTGCCCGGGCTGCGGCTGGCCGGGAATGCGTATGACGGCATCGGCGTGCCCGATTGCATTCGGCTGGGGCGGAGGGCGGCGCGAGAGCTGGCGGGTGTGCCCGAACCGGCGACTGCCGTCAGACGTTAGGATCCCCGTATACTTTGCGTAGAGCATGTCTACGCGCAGCGACACATTTCTTGCGACGATTCTGGCCACGACGCGCGCCACATTGGACGCGGCGAAGGCGGACGTGCCTCTAGCGGAGCTGGAGCGCCGCGCCGCCGAGCACCGCCCGCGCGGATGGGTTGCCGCGCTGCGCCGCCAGGCCGCAACTGGGCCTGCGGTGATCGCCGAAATTAAGAAAGCCTCGCCTTCCAAAGGACTGATTCGCGCGGCTTTTGATCCGGCGTGGCTGGCCCGGCGTTACCGAACCGGAGGCGCTGCGGCGCTTTCCGTGCTGACCGATGAGCCGTACTTCCAGGGCAGCCTGCGCAACCTGGAGCTGGCTTCGGCGGCTGCGCCACTGCCCTGCCTGCGCAAGGATTTCATCGTCGACGAGTACCAGATCGTCGAGGCGCGGGCGCATCGCGCCGACGCCATTCTGCTGATCGCCGCTGCGCTGAGCGCTGCGGAGTTGAAGCGCTTTGCCGAGGCGGCGCACGCGCTCGCGCTCGACGTGCTGGTGGAGGTGCATACCGCCGATGAGCTGGCAGACGTGCTCGACACTGGAATCGGGGCGCTGGGCGAGACGGGAGCGCTCGCGATCGGCGTGAATAACCGCGACCTGAAATCCTTCGACGTGAGTCAGGAAATTTCCCTGGCTTTGGTTGATCGCATTCCTTCAAACGTAATACGCGTGACGGAAAGCGGCATCTCGACGGCCGAGGACATTACGCGGCTGCGCAAGGCGGGATTCGATGCGTTCCTGATCGGCGAGAGCCTGATGCGCCAGCCCGATCCCGGCGAGGCGCTGGCGGAGTTGCTCAAGGGAATTCAGTCCCGGGCCAAATGATTGCAATGATAGCAAATTAGGGGTAAGATGCAATCATTGCAAGCACGCAAGGAAGGTGCACCATGGCGACCAATCTAATTGTCAGAAAAGTGGACGCAAAGATTGTTAAGTCACTGAAAGAACAGGCTGCCCGCAACGGACGGAGCGCCGAGGCGGAACACCGGGCAATTCTGGAAGCTGCGTTAAAGCGTCCGCATAAGCGGTCAGTAAGCGAGGCCCTGGCCTCAATACCCAATGTCGGCCGGGATTCCGATTTCGAATTCAACCGGGGTTAGGTATGTATCTGATCGATACGAACGTGCTGAGTGAAAGGCGAAAGGGGCGGAGGGCCGATCCGGGGGTGATGGAATTCTTCCGTCGCACAAGGAACGAGATCTTTGTGCCCGTCCAGGTGGCCGGGGAAATCGAAGCCGGCATCGAGCGTCTGCGGCAGCGCGGCGATCATGCGCAGGCGCGGATCCTGGAAAAATGGTACCGGTCAATACTCGCTGAGATTTCAGATCACTTTCTGGTGTTCGATTTAGACTGTGCGGAGGTATGGGGAACGCTGATTGGCGCGAACGAGCAGAACCAAATTGACAAGCAGATCGCTGCCATTGCGTTAATCCACGACCTGACGATCGTAACGCGAAACACGCGGCACTACGACGGAACAGGCGTACGCGTCGTTAATCCATTTCTCGCCGACCGTTCTTCCGGCGCACCGACAAACTGAGATGTCGTGCACATGAGCCTCTGGATCAAAATCTGCGCTAACACCTCGCTGGCGGACGCGCAACTGGCCGCGGAAGCCGGGGCCGATGCGGTGGGATTCGTGTTTGCGCCGAGCCCGCGGCGCGTGACGGCGGAACTGGCGGCGCAGATTGTGCCGCAACTACCGGCGGCGCTCGAAAAGATCGGGGTTTTTGTCGATGCGGGGTTTGATGAGATTGCGGCCACGGTGGAAGCGGCGGGGCTGACGGGCGTGCAACTGCATTTTGACGCGCCGGCTGCTTTGGCCGCGCAACTTCGCGAGAGATTCGGGCCGAAGCTGCGCATTCTGGGCGTGGTGCACTTCGATGCAAGGGCCGGGAAGCGCGTGGCGGCGATTGCGCGCGATGAACATATTGATGCGTTGCTGGTGGACTCGCGCACGGCCGCGGCGGTGGGCGGCACGGGCATCGCGTTCGATTGGGACGCTGCGCGGGGGTTGATTTTCGACGCTGACGGGCCCATGAAGTTCATTGCGGCGGGTGGATTGACGCCGGAGAATGTGTCGGAAGCGATCGCGACGCTGCGGCCGTGGGGCGTGGACGTGGTGAGCGGGGTGGAAGCTGCGCCGGGGCGCAAGGATGCGGCGAAGGTGCGGGCGTTTATTGATAAGGCGCGTGCGGCACAGGCGTAAATTTCCGGCTTGCGCGGGCGTAAATTATTGCGGGACTTCCTGCACCGAATCTTCAAGAATGTGCGCGTCAGACTGAAACCTTTTGTAGTTGTAGAAATCGGCCTGACATACGGAAGAGTTCGTTGTCCGAAACATCCGCCAACTGTAATGTGCGATCCATCCATGTACCATCCAAACGTTCTCAGGCCAATGCGAGTTCTCGGGTTGCGTAACCGGCAATCGCGCAAATTCGCGCCGCAATGTGCCCCCTTTTAGGAGGTAGTTCTTGTCGCGCAGCAACTCCACCTCGTATCGCGTGGGCATCGCATCCTCTACATCGATCCAGGTCGTTTCCTTCCAGTCCAGCGCCGTCCTAGCGCGGTCGGAGGCAGGATTTGCGTTTATCTTGGGTGTTGACTCCACGACAAGGTTGTCGCGTCCATTGATCAGTTCGTACCCGGCCACGCGATTATCGAACAATGTATCGAGGTAAGAGATGGGCAGGTCGCTGTAGATATAGTCGCGAGGATTAAGGTCTATCATTTCGAGGGCAAAGTCATAGCCCTTGCTCAGTTCATCAATTGCGTTTTCCCGTTTCTGCTCGGCGATCGGCTCTTTTCCGTCGACCGGCTGGCCATTTTCTTCAACAACGCGGTTGTAAGCGACCCCATTGATGATCATGCACACAAATCTATCGGAGAGATGGTGTATCAGTTTGCCCTTACGGTTGTAGGTCTTAGAGTCGCGCGTTGCATCGTACGTATATCGCGCTGCAAATTGGGCGTTTGCTCGGCTGTTTGCTTCCATCCGCTTGAGGAGCGCAGGAAGGTCGTCGTTGCCGGAAGCTGACGATGGCTGCTGGCCCGAGGCCGCTCCGATGAAAAGCTGCGCGCAACAACAGATGGCAAACAGAGCCAATGCGGATCGGATTCCTGCGCGGCGAGGCATGCTTCTTTCTCCTCGAAAATCAAGCTTCGGGAGTGCGCTTGAATCAAAGTTTTTCCAAGGCACTTAGTATACTAATGATTCCCCGTTTCAATCGGGCGAACAAGGCGCAGGAGTTCCTCATGGCATCGGTCATTCTTCCGGCAAATCCCTCCGAGTCGCGGCCCGGGCGGTTCGGTGTCTACGGCGGGCGCTACGTGCCGGAGACGCTGGTGGCGGCGCTCGATGAGCTGGAGCACGCCTACGAAGAGGCCAAGGCGGATGCGGCTTTCCAGACGGAGTTGAATTCGCTGCTGGCCGACTACGCGGGACGGCCGACGCCGCTTTATTTTGCCAAACGGCTCACGGAATCGCTGGGCGGGGCCAAGATTTATCTGAAGCGCGAAGACCTGCTGCACACAGGCGCGCACAAGATCAACAACGCACTTGGCCAGGGACTGCTGGCCAAGCGCATGGGCAAGAAGCGCGTGATCGCCGAGACCGGCGCGGGCCAGCACGGCGTGGCGACCGCGACGGTATGCGCGCTGCTCGGCCTCGAATGCGTGGTCTACATGGGCGACGTAGACATGGAGCGCCAGGAGTTGAACGTGAAGCGCATGCGGCTGCTGGGCGCGGAGGTGCGCGGCGTCTCGTCGGGATCGAAGACGCTGAAAGACGCGATCAGCGAGGCCATGCGGGACTGGGTCACGAATGTGCGGACGACCTACTATCTGCTCGGCAGCGCGCTGGGGGCGCATCCGTATCCGACGATGGTGCGCGACTTTCATCGCTGCATCAGCCGCGAGATGAAGGCGCAGATCCTGGAAAAAGAGGGTAGGCTGCCGACTGCAGTGATTGCGTGCGTGGGTGGCGGGTCGAATGCCATTGGCGCGTTTTACGAGTTCCTCAATGATCGTGAGGTGCGGTTGATCGGCGTGGAGGCTGGCGGGCGCGGCACGGCGCTGGGCGAGCACGCGGCCCGCTTTCAGGGCGGCGCGCCGGGGGTGTTGCAGGGCACGTATTCTTACGTGCTGCAGGATGAGGATGGGCAGATCGCGCTGACGCACTCGGTTTCCGCGGGCCTGGATTACGCATCGATCGGTCCTGAGCACGCGATGCTGCACGATACGGGCCGCGCCGAATACGTTTCGTGCGATGATGCGGCGGCGCTGGACGCGGTGATGACGCTGGCGCGGACCGAAGGTATTTTGCCCGCGCTTGAAAGCGCGCATGCCGTGGCCGAGGCCATGCGCATCGCGTCGACGTTTACGGCGCGTGACATACTGGTGGTGAATCTTTCAGGCCGCGGCGACAAGGATATGGGGATTCTTGCGCGCGAGCTGAAGTTGTAGGAGGCCTGACTTCTCTTTAGGTCGGTCCTCGTCATTGAATGCGGCCTCAGCATATTTAATGGAGTGCGGTCACAGGATTGTGCGGTGAAAGATGAAATGGTATCTGATGGTTTGGAAGAGATACTCCGATTTTAATGGGCGCTCGCAGCGGAAGGAGTTTTGGATGTTTTCGCTTTTTAATGTTCTGATCTTTCTCGCGGCGATCGCCCTTGGATCCGTGCTCATCTTTCTTGGAATCGATAGCACGACTTCGATCAGGATAGCTTTCGGGCTACTCTGTATATATTTGATGGTCTCATTCATTCCGTTCTTGGCGGTTTGTGCGCGTCGGTACCATGACCTCGGCAAGAGCGAGATGTGGCTCCTGGTCTTATTGTTTCCTGTAATCGGCGGTGCGCTCCTGATAGTAGACATGGCAAAGGACGGCGATCATGGGACGAACAAATACGGTCTAAACCCCAAATACCCCATGAACTCGGCTTCGATTGGATAACTGAGGAAAGTCATGGCGATACGTTTCGATCACAAGCCGGGTTTAGTGGTCTATCTGACTGCGGGCGACCCGTCTCTGGATGCGACGCGAGAGATCGCGCTGGCGGCCATTGATGCGGGCGCGGATGTGATCGAACTGGGCGTGCCATTCAGCGATCCGCTGGCCGACGGCCCCGTCATTCAGCGCGCCATGGAGCGCGCACTGGCCCACGGGACGGGGCACGTAGGAACAAGACTCAAAGATGTTCTTGCCCTGGCGCGCGAGATTCGCACCGCGCGTCCCCAGGCGGGTCTCGTGATTTTCAGCTACCTGAATCCGATTTTGCGCTACGGCCTCAAGAATTTTGCCGACGATGCGAAGGCCGCGGGCGTGGACGGAGTGCTGGCCACCGACATGATTGTGGAAGAGGCGGCCGAGTATCTTGCGGAAATGAGCCGCGTGAATCTGGCGCCGATTTTTCTGGCTGCGCCCACCAGTCCCGACGCGCGGCTTGAGGCCATTGCCACGCACTCCAAGGGTTTTGTGTACGCCATTTCGCGCACCGGTATTACGGGCACGCAGCAGAGCGTGGCCACGGACGCGGCGGCGCTGGTGGCGCGGGTTCGCCGATGGACGCGGCTGCCGGTGGCCGTGGGGTTCGGTATCAGCAACGCGGAACACGTCGCGCAGGTGGCGGAATTTGCGGATGCCGCGGTCGTTGGCAGCGCGATTGTCGAGCTGATTGAGCGCGCGACACCGGAAACGGCGCCGGACTTGGTGGCTCGATTTATCAAGGGCTTGCGCCTGCCCCATGCGGCGCTGGCCCGGTGAGAAACCAGCCCCTAGCTTTTAGCTATTAGCTTTTAGCTCAGTCGGTGGGAGATTGAGCCGCTGAGGTTTGTGCCGGCAGGCACGAGCTAGAAGCTGGAAGCTAGCAGCTAGAAGCTGAAGCTAGAGGATGCAATGACCATTGAAGAATTGCGAATCCGCATCGATGAGCTGGACCGCCAACTGGTTGAGCTGCTCAGTGAGCGGGCACGCGCTGCACAGATGATTGGCTATCTGAAGGCTGCCACTTCGCTTCCGGTGTACGAGCCGAACCGCGAAAAGATTATCTACGCGAATGTGCGCGCGGCCAACAAGGGGCCGCTTCCCGACATCGAGCTGACGCATATCTACGAGCGCATCATCGACGTGATGCGGGCATTGCAGCGCAACGAGCTGGCTAGCCAGAGACATGCCCAGGCCGCCGAACAAGAAGGCGGAGCGCCGGGCCACGCCGCGGGTGAAGAGCCGCCCGAGACAGGGAAAAAGTCATGATTGTCGCAATGCAGGAGAAAGCTACCGAGGAACAGATCGATGCCGTGATCAGCGCCATGGAAGAGGCGGGCGTGGACGTGCATCGCACCACAGGCGAGTTCCAGACCATTCTGGCCGGCGTGGGCGCCACTGCCGGACTGGACCTGACGAAGTTTGAAATGCTGCCGGGAGTGCTGCACGTGCATCGCATCAGCGCTCCCTACAAGCTGGCCGGGCGCGCGTGGCGGCCAGAGGGCACGGTTGTGGAGTTTAAGAACGGCGCCACGATCGGCGGCCAGCAGGTGGCGATCATCGCCGGACCGTGCGCCGTGGAAAACCGCGAGCAGATTTTCGCGATTGCAGGGTGCGTTAAAGGTGCGGGCGGAGGGTTTCTGCGGGGCGGAGCCTACAAGCCGCGCAGCTCGCCGTATTCGTTCCAGGGGCTAGGCATTCCGGGCCTGGAACTGATGCGCGAGGCAGCCGACGCGAATGGACTTTGCGTGGTGAGCGAGGTGATGGAGATTGCGCAGATCGAGCCCATGCTGCCGCTGGTGGACTGCTTCCAGGTGGGCGCGCGCAACATGCAGAATTTCAACCTGCTGCGCGAACTTGGCCAGGTGCGCAAGCCCATCCTGCTGAAACGCGGCATTGCGGCCACGATCGAGGAGCTGCTGCTATCGAGCGAATACATTCTGTCCGGCGGCAACTACGACGTGATTCTGTGCGAGCGCGGCATACGAACTTATGAAACGGCGACGCGCAACACCATGGACATCGCGGCTATTCCGGTGCTGAAAAAGCTTTCGCATTTGCCGGTGGTGGGCGATCCATCACATGGAACAGGCCGGCGCGATATGGTGCCTGCGATGGCCAAGGCGGCGGTGGCGGCTGGGGCGGACGCATTGCTCCTGGAGATCCACCCCAACGCCGACAAGGCGGTTTCCGACGCGGCGCAGACGCTCTTTCTCGACCAGTTTGAGAAGCTGGTGGCGGAGCTGAGGGTCCTGGCCGAGGCCGTCGGCCGCACGCTGTAAGATGAAGCGAGTCAGCGGGTCGGCATTGTGCTGACTTGCTGGCTCGCTAACTCGCTGACTTGCTCATCATGATCGATCGCATCTCCATTCTCGGCACGGGCTTGCTGGGCACCTCAGTGGGCCTCGCACTGCGCGCCGCGGGCTACAAGGGCAGCATCGTGGGCTGGAACCGTGGCGCCGAGCAAGGGCGGGTTGCGCTGAAGATGGACGCGATCGATTCCATCGCCGCCGATCCCATTGAAGCCGCGCGCGCGAGCCAGGTGACGCTCGTGGCCGTGCCCATCTACGCCACGCTCGATTTGATGGAGAAGCTGGCGCCGGTGCTCGGGCCCGAGCAGCTTGTGACCGACGTGGGCAGCACGAAACGCGTGATCGCCGAAACCGCTGCACGGCTTTTCAACACGCTGGAACGCGCGGCGTTTCTGCCTGGGCATCCCATGGCGGGCAAGGAGCGCGGCGGCGCGGCTCTGGGCGATGCGAATCTGTTTCGCGGCGCAGTGTGGCTTTTTACGGACGATGCCGCGGCGAAGCGCTCGGCGCAAGCGGCGGCTCTGGTGAAGGAGTGGCGCGAGTGGGTGACGAAGATGGGCGCGAAGACGCTCGATCTCGATGCCGCGCGACACGATGAGCTGGTGGCGTGGGTGAGCCATCTGCCGCAGTTCACGGCTACGGCGCTGAGCGCGCTGCTGGAAGAGGAAGTGGGCGACGCGCCCGAACTCAAGGACGTGGGTGGGCGCGCGTTGCGCGAGATGACACGGCTGGGCGCGAGCCCGTTTTCAATGTGGCGCGACATTGCCCACACCAATACCGAAGCCGTGGAGCGCGCCTTGCTGGCGCTGGAGCAACGTCTGGCCTATTTGCGCGAGAACCTGCGCACGCCGGTGTTGCGCGATGAGTTCGAACAGGCGAACAAGTTCCGGCGGGAATAAGGCCGCATACATTTCGCGAAAGAAGAACAACCGCAGATCCTTCGACTCCCTCGCGCCCGCTTTGGCGGTCGCTCGGTCGTTCAGGATGACAACGTAATCACGGATTGCTGCCGTGGCGCGGGCAAATGCGCATGTTATGGCGCTGCAAACCGCAAAGGAACAACCGCTCGGCCAGCAAGGATGCCGCCTGCTATCCTCTGGTTGCGGACCTCACGCTGCATGGATTCGAGGCTCCGCTGTGCTTCGCGGAGTCTTGCCTTCATGTCCGATCCCTCACACCACCTGCCCATTTCCGAAAACACAACTCCGGAATCCATGGGATTCTTCCATCCATCCAGGCGTCCCTACCGCTTCACCATTCTGATGTTTATCAGCCTGCTGGTTTTGGGAAGCTATTTCGCCTACGACAGCATCGGCGCTCTGGCGCCCACGCTGATCGCGGATCTCCATCTGGACCGCAGCACCATCGGCAATCTCTACACGGCCTACTCTGTGGCCGCGATCGTCATCGTCTTCTTCGGGGGCATGCTCTACGACAAGCTGGGTCCCCGCCGGGCGAGCCTCCTGTTCTGCACACTGGTGCTGGTAGGCGCCACCATCGTAGCCCTGGCCCAAGCCCGATGGGAGCTCTTTGCCGGGCGGTTAATCTTCGGCGCCGGCTCGGAATCGCTGATCGTGGTGCAGAGCGCTATCATCAGCCGCTGGTTCAAGGGTAAGGAAATGGCCCTCGCCTTCGGCATCGCTCTTACCATTAGCCGCGTCGGGACTTTGTTCAGCTTCAACACCGAAGAACTCATCGCGCGCTACTTTGGCAGCTACCGCATCGCGCTTTGGGCGGCGGCGGGCTTCTGCCTGTTCAGCGTGCTCTGCAACCTGGTTTACAACGCCATGGACCTGCATGGCGAGAAGGTGCTCGCGCTGCCGAAGCCGGAGGGCGGCGACAAGATCGTCTTCTCGGATATCCGGAAGTTCAACTCTTCCTACTGGTTCGTTGTCCTGCTCTGCGTCACCTTTTATAGCGCCATTTTCCCCTTCACGGCTCTCGCGACCGACATGTTCCACGACAAGTGGGGCATCCCGCTGGTCAGCGAGTCCACAGGTGGCTTCCTGTCCCAGGCCTTTGTCAACTTCCGGCACATGTTCTCGACGGCGCCGGGAATGACCAGCATCATCATCTTCGCGTCCATGGTGTTCGCGCCCTTCGCCGGCGACCTGATTGATCGCATCGGCAAGCGGGCCACGCTGATGGTGGTGGGCTCCCTGATGCTGATTCCCGCGCACCTCATCATGGGCATCACGCACTGGAATCCGGTCCCCAGCATGATCGTGCTGGGCGCAGCCTTCGTACTGGTTCCCGCGGCCATGTGGCCATCGGTTCCGCTGGTGGTGGAGGAGAAGCGCGTGGGCACGGCCTTCGGCCTGATGACGGCCATCCAGAACCTGGGGCTAGGGCTGTTCCCGCTCCTGAATGGCAAGCTCCGCGATGCGACCGGAACCTACACCGCGACCCAGATCATGTTCGCGTGCCTGGGCGTGGCCGGGCTCGTCTTTGCTTTTTTGTTGTTGCGGTCGGATCGGCGTCATGGCGGCAAGCTGGAGCAGGGAAAGCACAAAGAGACGGAACTGGCCAAAATCGAAGAGGCCTCGGAACACCGCTAGGTTTCTGAATCCTTAGGGTGACTGTGCGCCAAACGAAATCGAAGGATTCGCGCTGAAACTGCCGCAGCGAACGTAACGCCGGTCTGGAGAGGCTGCGGAAGAATGCTGAACATGCGGCGAACTTTCGCGGCTGCCTCAGGGGCTAAAGCCCCGCATTGATTTTGCTGTGATTGCGGCGCGAGTAAACTCGCGCCCTGATACAAAACAACCCACCATTTGAGTTTTTCAGCAAGCTGTGGAGACTGGCGCTAGTTGATTGTGTCCTTTCAGGATTCAGCAATACCTGGGGGATCGGCTTCTTTGGCGACTTCGGTTTCGCGCGCAGTTTCGAGCGCAGGTAGCTTCGCGGGATCGATGGCGTCGAGTGCCTCGGCACGGGCGGCTTCGAGCAGCGCAGGGGAGGCGGAGACGAAGGTGATGCGCGTGCCGGGAAACATGTCGCGCGCGGCCAGTGCGGCGCCCAACTGCAGGGCCTCAGGCCAGCGCAGCGCGGTGCGATCGAGAAGCTGCCTGGCGGCCTCAAGCACGCCGGGATTCAGCGGCTGCTGCACCATGCGCGAGGCTTCAACCCGCAGCAGTTCGAAGGCAGTGACGGCGGCTTCAGGCGCGATGTGCCCGGCGCGTTCGCGGCGGCGGATGGCCGCGTAGACCTCGAGCGGCGTAGCAGCCGAGATCAGCTTGCAATTGTCTTCGACGCTCTCCATCAACCGGATGAGCGCGTCGGTTCCCGGCTCGCGTACAAACAGCTTGGCGAAGGCTGTCGCCTCAAGGAAAAAGAAGCTCACTCGATCCCCCGTTCCTCATCGATGGTGGCCGCGAAGGGCTCGCCCTGCACGTCGATGGGCTGGAAGCGCTGCGTTTCCTCGGGAATGCCCGCTTCGGCGCGGTTGAGCCGGATGGTGGTGGTGGGATAGGCGGGCGTTTTGGGGTTGGCGATCTTGCTGGTGACCACCACGCCGCGCTGAATAGCTTCAGCCAGCACCGACTGCCGTGTTTCAGGATGCTGGTTCCAGCGAAAGGTCTTGCGCGGCAGGAAAGAATCGCGGAACCACTTGAGCGCGATGAAGGCGTGGCCGCCGCGTTCGGCTTCAGCCAGCGCCGTGCACAGTTCTTTCACGCGTGCATCCATGTCGACAGGAAGCGCAGGATCGGCTTGATCTTCGTCTTCGGAGGCGTGTGCGGCCTGTGACGCGCGGCCCGGCCGCGGGGCCGGCTCGTCGCCTTCGATGCGCTCGAAGTAGATGCGCACCTCGTCGTACTCCGGCGACCAGGCATCGGCCAATGCGTCACGGCGCTTGCTGCGACCGTTTTCGCTGCACAGCTCCACAATGGCCTGGTAGCCCGGAGGCGACAGAAAGCGCAAGGCGCGAACCATGCCGGGATCCTGTGTGTATGCCAGATCGCTTAATGCTTCTTCGATCATCTCCTCAGCGGCAGGGATGCTGAGATTGCCATTTTCTACGTGAATCTGCGAACTCTTTGCCGATTTCATCTCGTTCTCTCCCGATACTGCCGCCCATGTCCGCAGAGCCAGCACGTTCACCGGCCGGTCGATCCGGCTCGGAGCCGCGCTGCAGACGTCAGGCAGCAACCTTCGATCTATGTTTTTTCCCGGCCAGTTCTCTGGATTAAAGAAGAGAGGCTTGCGCTCGTGCGTGCAGTCCAATTAACCAAGCGCTAAGAGCATTTCAACGGCTGGTTCTCTATACGTGCGCATCTATCCAGCCTGGAAATAAAAGGGAATACAGTCTTTTTTCGGGCTACCGTTAACGATTTTTGTATGTGCCGGCTTCCAGCCTTTTTTCGGCGATTTTGGGCCAGCATTCTTATTTGTGACAAGATTTTAGCGCAAAAAACGCAAAGTGCGCGTGAATTTGCAGGAATCTTCTTGTTGAAAGGCAGAGTTTGCTCCATCAGCGAAGCATTAAGACGCAGGTCCTTCGGCTCCGCTTGCCGCAAAGGACGCGGCAAACTCCGCTCAGGATGACAGAGTTCGTAATGAAGCAAGATTCTGAGCCGGGACGCTAGTTGAAGTACGCCCGGTTCTTTTCGGCGAAGTCTGCCTTGTCTGCAGGCAGCTCTTCCAACGCGAAGATCGCGTTTTGCGCACAGATTGAAGCGCAGTTGCCGCAGTCGATGCACTCATCGGGATTGATATAGACCTGGGATACGGTAGCGGCGGCAGGATCGCTCTCCGCAGGCGCGATGGCGGCAGTGGAACACTCCGCAACACAAACAAAATCCTTGATACAGGCATCGGTCACGACAAAAGCCATGGAAGATTAGCTCCTCAATCGGGTGCGCAGTCTCATGCCGCGCCCTCAGTTTGAGGCTAACCGCAGGGCCCGGCGCCTTACCGTGATCACAGTCACGATGGCCTCAGGGAAGAGAGGACTCCAGCCCATATTGGTATATGCGCTCAGTGCCAATGTTCTTTTGGGCAAAGTATGAGGTAGTCGAAGGGGAAATGCAGGTCCTTCGACTCCGTTTGCCGCACAAAACGCAGCAAACTCCGCTCAGGATGACCGATCATGACGATGCGGACTTCTGACTCAGGACATTAGAAAATGTGCACCTTGAAGCCCACGCTGGCATTCAGCGAGGTCATATTGCCGGATGCCGTCGAAGTGTACTTGAAGTTGGGCCAGTCCTGAAATTCGAAGTCGGCGAGGCGGAGGGTGATTCTGCGCGTGCAGCGAAAGTCCACGCCGCCGCCCGCGGTCACGATCAGGTCGCGGCTGCCCTGGGCGTAGTTGTAAGGGTAGGTGAAATTGGCAAAGCCCACCAGCCCCTTGGCGTAGGGTTGCCAGCGCGGGCCGAAATCGAGGTGATAGCGGCCGCCGATGGAATAGGTTTCGGCGTGCACGTTCGCCGTCTGATGGAACTCGACCCAGCGCCCTTCGGCTTCAATGCCGAAGTGGCCTGTGGTTTCGCCGTCGACAAAGGCGCCGACGCCGAGCATCTTGCGCTGACCCTCTTGCTGGAAGGTGTCGCCGGAGCCGATAACGCCCACCGACAATTTCAACGTACCCTCGTTGCCCGCCTGAACCACCTGGGCGCGGACGGGGTTCGCCGATGCGAGAAGGAGCGCCGGCGCCACGAGCGCAAGAAACGCGCTCGCCCGAATGTGTCGCGCCGGTTTTTCACCGCGCCAAGCCCGAAAGTCGTGGAACAACCTTATTGCTTTCTGCAAGTCGTAACCTATTTTTTGCCCGCAACCCATCTGCTGCTTCTCCGCCTATTGTGTGATGTCGAGGGTGACGTTTTGATACTCGATGACGTTGCTGGTTGAGCCGGTACCCGTGACCTGAATGACATAGGTTCCCGGCGTGGCGGAGATCTGGCTGAAACTGTTGCAGCCGGTCGAGACAAATGCGGCCGCAGTAAGAACCAGGACCAGGGCCATGGTCAGGAGGCGAGCGTTGCGCCGGCGCAGCCGCCAGAAGATGCACCCGAAGCCCAAACTCAAGGGCAGGAACAACCCGGCTAGTGAGAATTTGCCGCTGCCCGCGCGGCGGTTCATGGCGGTGGTTCCGCCGCTGAGCGGATTATTGGTGTCGATGGTGAGTTGGGTGCTGACCGAGCCGCCCGCCGGCAGAGTGAGGGTGATGTTGGCGAAGTGGCAGTTGACCGCGGCCGGGAGCGAAGCGCAGCCCAGCCCAACGGTGTCAGTAAAGTTCCCGGCCGAGGTCAGGGTGACGGTGACCGTGGCGTTCTGCGAGGTGGCCATGGTGACCTTCGGGGGCGTGACGGAGATACCGAACGCGACCAGAGTGCCGGAGACGGTGATGGTCTGCGAAGTGGAGGGGGCGTGGTCCGGGTCGCCGCTATACACGGCATAGATGTTGTAATTCACGCCGCTGACCAGGTTCGGCGTGAGCGTGCCGGCGCCGGTGGAGTCAAGCGTGACCGTGCCCAGCGACGTGACGCCGTTGTAGAACGTGACCGTACCGGTGGGCGTGGGCCCGGCGCTATTGTTGAGGACCGCCGCGATCAGGACCACCTGCGGATTGGCTCCCGTTGTGGTGGCGGTGCCCAGCACGGTGGTGGTGGGAATGAGGCCCACGGTTTCGCTGACGGCTGGCGAGGTGCTGGTCGCGTTGTTCGCATCGCCCAGATATACGGCGGTCATGGAATAAGTGCCGGCGGCGAGAGCCGAGTCAGTGAACGTGGCCTTGCCGCCGCTCAGAGTCGAAGTGCCGATCACCACTCCATTAGCGAGGAAGTTGACGCTGCCCGTGGGCGTAACGCCATTGCCGGTAACAGTCGCAGTAAAGGTGATGGTGCCGAGGACCAGCGCCGGACTGGGCGAAACCACGAGCGCGGTTTGCGTGGTAGCCAGCGCCACGGTATAGGACAACGGCGCCGATGCGCTACCGAGGGCGTTGGTGTTGCCCGCGTAGGTAGCGACGATCTGGTAGGACCCGGGCGCGAGCGTGGGAGTAATGGTGGCGACGCCGGAAGCGTTCAGCGCGGCGCTGCCTAAGGTTGTTGTCCCCGAAGTGAATGTGACGGTGCCTACAAGCGGCGCGCTGCCGGAGATCAACTGCACGGTCGCAGAGATCGTCTCCGGCGTTCCGGCGATGCCGGGAGTGGGCGTGGCCGAGACCGTGGTGACGGTTGCTGCCTGCTGCACCACCTGGTTGAGAGGCGCAGTGCTGGAGCTGCCCATGTTATTGGAATCGCCCGCGTAGGTGACGGTGATGGGATGCGTGCCGACAATCAACGTGGAGGTGGTGAAGGTGGCTTTGCCGGGACTGCCGCCGAGCGTGCCGCTGCCGATGGCTACGCCGTTATCGAGGAAGTTCACCGTTCCCGTGGCGGGAGATGTGGCGGCGGACGTGACCGTCGCCGTGAAGGTGACCGAGGCGCCGTAGGTGGATGGATTCAGGCTGGAGACGACGGCAATGGTCGAGGGCGCCTGCACATCCTGACTGACGGTGTTCGAGGTGCTGGGCTGCACCTGAGTGCCCGCGTTGCCGTTATACACCGCGGTCATCTGGTGCACGCCATTGGCGAGGGTTGAGGTGGTAAAGATTGCCACGCCGCCGGCATTCAGGGTGGGCGTGCCGAGGGCCGTGTTGCCGTCGAAGAAGGTGACCGTGCCGGTGGGAGGGACGCCGCCCACAGGAGCCGTGACCGTGGCCGTGAAGGTGACGAGCTGGCCGACGGTGGAGGGATTCACGCTGGAGGTCAGGACGACAGACGTGCCTTCAATCACGGTCTGCGTATCAACCGGTGAGGTGCTGGGCGAGTGGTTCGGATCGCTAAGGTTGTAGTTGTAGGTCGCGGTGATGGAGTGCTGCCCGACCGCAAGCGTGGAGATGGAGAAGGTGGCCACGCCCGAGGCGTTGAGCGTCAGGCCGGCAGCAGGAGTAAGCGTCGTGGTGACGCCGCCAAAGGTGTCGGAGATGCTGACCGTACCCGTCAGGCTGCCCGTGCCGGGGCCCGTGGTGACGGTCACGGTGAAGATAACGTTCTGTCCGAATCCGGAGGGATCGGGTGCGGACGTGACGGTGGTGGTGGTCGAATTCAGCGGTTCGGCAGTGCCGACGACTTCGATTACGAGAGGCGCATTGGCGGCAGGGACCGTGGGTTGGGCGTCTTCTCCCACATCGATGTTGGACGTTTCCACGGTATCCACGGTGAGAAGGGGCGTGTCCGGGGGAGCGAAGACCACGCCCACCTCGCAGTCGGCATTCACGGCCAGGGGTCCGGGGATGCTGCAGGAGTTGGCGACCGCGACTACCTCTGCATCGGGCGGGGTAGGAGGAGTCACGACGGCGATGGTGGTCAGGTCGAGCGGGGCATTGCCGTCGTTCTCGACCTCCTGCGACTGCGGAGAAGAAGTTGAGCCCTGGCGGATGCTGGGTGGGGAGAAACTGAGGGCCACGAAGTTGCCATACACTTCGTAGACTTCCATGTACAGCGTGTCGGCGATGTACAGGTCGCCGCCGCCGTCGAGATAGAGTCCGGTGGGTGAGTAGAGCGTCTGAGTCGTGAATAGGCCGGTGGAGGGGAAATAAACGCTGCCGCAGCCGTCCTGGACCAGGGTGGAGATGTAGCCGGGGGTGGAAGATGCGGGCCCGCTCACTTTGCGGATGGCGTGGTTCCCCAGTTCCGCGATGTAGACATTTCCGGCCGCGTCCACGGCCACGCCGGAAGGAGTCCACACGACAGCCTGGGTGGCTGCGACCGGAACTGCCGTGCAGCCCGTGGCGCCCCCATTCCCGTTGCCGGCAAAGTTGGTCATGTTGCTGTTCGCGGTGACCACGCCGCCCGTCGCCTGCACCTCTCGGACGAATTCGTTCTGCGAGTCGGGAATGTACATGTCGCCGGCGAGATCGAAGGCAACCGCGTAGGGGAAGTTGAGCTCTGCGAGGCCGGCCTGCATGTTGTTGCCGTTGTAGCCGCCGGTGCCGTTGGGTTGTGTGTAGCCGCTGCCCGCGATGGTGGAGATGATGCCCGTGGCCGTATTCAATTCGCGGATGCGATGGTTGTAGGTGTCGGCGATGTAGAGATTGGCGCTGCCGTCGACGGTGACGCCCTGGGGTTGATTGAGCGTGGCCTGAGTGGCCGGGCAACCGTCGCCCACGGAGTCGGACCTGGCTGCGCACACCGTGCTGTTGATGTTGCCGGCGATGGTGGTGATCACGCCCGTGGCCGCGTTGATCACGCGGATGAGGTTGTTGCCGCTGTCGGCGATGTAGAGATTGCCCGCGCCGTCGAGAGCCACGAAGCCCGGACTGCTGACCGTGGCTTGCGCCGCCGGACAACCGTCTCCTATGGAGTCGGTGGCCGCGGGGCAGACCATGCCGCTGGTATCGCCGTCGCCGGCAATGGTGGAGATGATGCCCGCGCCGGCGCAGGTGGTTCCCGCAATGGTGGCAGTGGGCGTGGGCGCGGCCGTAACGTCGCATACCATGCGAATGCGATTGTGGTTAGTGTCCGCGATGTACATATTTCCGGCTCCGTCCACCACGATGCCGCTGGGAAGGTAGAGCTCAGCTTGCGTTGCCGGACCGCCATCGCCCACCGGTCCCTTGTAGGTTTTGAATTGACCGGCCACGGGCAGCACATTGCCCGTAACCAGGACACCCAACCCTCCCACACCTGTCCCGGAAAGGTACGCCGTGCCCAGAACGGTTTTTTGGGCGCCTACCGTGCCCACAAGCACAACGGCTCCCAGGCGCAAGCCGGGAGCTGCGGGCGTGAAAGTGACCGACTGGGTGCACTTGCCGCCAACGGCCAGGGTGGCGCAGTTCGACGGACCATTGGCGGCGAAGTCTCCGCTGGACGAACCCAGCGTGAGCACTTCCACGTTGCTCACCGTGCCCGCGACCGTGGCCGTAACTGTAATGCTCTGAGTGCTTGCCGCGCCCACATTCACCAAGCCGAACTGCGCATGGGCGCAGGTGGCCGCGAGCAGGAGCGCCATCGCGCACGCGATTCCCTGAAGGCTCTGGCCCCGCGCGGTGGGTTCTGATGGCAGACTACGGTTCAACAAGCGGACCTTGCGTTCCTGAAGGCGGAGATTGCGATCAGCCAGACAATTCATGTACAACTCCGTTCACGTCTCTCCGGGCAAGCTCATCGCCCGTGCACCCCCGCGGTCGGATCGTACAGAACCAGCAGTGGGGAGCTGCCGTCTCGTGGCGCATAGGAAGTGCACTTGTAGGTGCACCCCCCGGGCCCCAATCGAGAATGCTACCTCATGGTCTCATAATTACCGATGCGCAAAAATGGAAAACCCACGGTAATAGCGCAAAAGGCGTAAAGGTAATAACGAGTTTAGGGGCTGATGACTTAAGGACAGTGGCCGATTGATTTACGGCGTAGTTTCGAGTCATGCGCGTCGTTTTTACGCACAGAGCTGTAAACCCGGCTTGAGGATCAAAGTTTCGATCCTCTGCGATCCGAAGAGGGCGTCGCTTCGCGCCGGATCCGGGCGCTTTTCGCGTTGAGTGGCCTATTTTTCCTGTGCTACACTCGTGCTACTTCCCCGCAGACTCAGTCTGCATCTGGTGTGCACCGCCTTGAAGAACCACGCGGAGGTCCTGCAGATGGTATCGGCGTCTGGAGCCGTAGTTGCAAGCAGCCCAAATGCGATCACCGGCCGGAACGGGTTGGTAGACCGGTATTTTTATCTGTTCGCGTCGCTCCTCATCGCCGCGATCGTGGTGTGGGGATTCAGCCATACCATCGATCAGAGCCTTTTCCACGCTTCTCCGCCGCGTCCCCTGCTGCTCTGGTTTCACGGCGCGGCATTCTCGGCCTGGGTGCTGTTTTTCATCGTTCAGTCGGCACTGGTGCGGACGCGCAATGTCAGGTGGCATCGCTTCTTCGGCTGGTTTGGCGCCGCGCTGGCGTCCGTCATGGTGGTGCTGGGACTCATCATCGCCGTGGTCATGGCCCGTTTTGACTGGTACACCCTGCACGAGCCGGGGACCGACGTATTTCTCAGCATTCCGTTCGGCGACATGTTGGTCTTCGGGCCGTGCGTGGCGCTTGCCATTCTGTGGCGCAAGAAGCCGGAACTGCATCGCCGGATGATCTTCATTGCCACCTGCAGTCTTCTCGATGCGCCCTTCGGCCGCATCGATTATCTCTTCAATCACGACCTCTACTACTGGTGTCTCGACGCGGTCATTCTTCTCGGCGTGGTGCGCGACCTGCTCGTGAACCACAGCATTCACAAGGCCTATCGCGTTGCGTTGCCCATGCTCATCGCCTGGCAGGCTCTTCTTATTTACCTGTACCGCGGCGCTCCGGCGTGGTGGCACACCTTGACCAGCCGGATTGTTGGGTAGAGACAGCAGCGCGAACCCCTAAGCCTGTCGCCCGAGGTAATCGACCACTGCAAGCCCGCGTGCCCGAGGTGGCACGCGCACATTGACGAAGCGCCGGCGAAGGCGATCCAGAACAGGACGTGAATTTTTGGTGAGTATGAGCCGGCTTAAAGTAGGTTGAGGAATTCATCCACGGTTAGCCCGGCGGTCCGGATGAGTCCTCGCAAAGTGCCTGGGGCTAGTTCCGGGTGTTGAGGGACAGTGAGGTTCGCCCGGATGCCTGGCTTCGTCAAGACGAGATGGCTCCCGACCTGACCGCGGACTTGCCAGCCGACCTTTTGAAAGGCCTTCGCTGCATCCTTGCCGGAGATATTTGCCAGTTTACCCACGCGCGAACCTCACATCCTTGATGGTATGCACAAGTCCAAGTGCAATGTGCAGGGAAGCATGGGCAATTTGTGTGGAAAAACCGGGCAATTGGCGCTGATTGCAGGGCTTACAGGACTCGAAGGGAATCTGTGAAAGACTACACGGCAACGACAAGAGGGATTTCGTCGTCCGGAAGTGTCTCGGCCGCCTTCTGATCCTCTGCCCAGAGCCATGCAGTAATGGCTTCCTTGATGTTAGCCAGCGCTTCCTGTTCCGTTTTTCCCTGAGAAAAGCAACCGGGCAGAGCGAGGCACTCCGCGACGATCCAGCCATCTTCGTCTTTCTTCAGGACCACGTGGAACATCATGGGCGTACTCCGGCGCGGTACGGCGCGTATAGCTATTTATACCCCAGATGACGTGAAGGGCACTATACCTTCACAAATGCACTTCTTGGTTCAGATGCACTCGCCGGTGACGCATTTAAACTAGATAGGTTATGGCCACTGTGAAAGCTGTGCGCGGGACGCGGGACCTGCTGCCTCCGGAGACGGAGTTGTGGAACCGCATTGAGGCGACTGCGCGCCAGGTGTTTGCCCGCTACCACTTCGGCGAGATTCGCACCCCGATCTTCGAGGACACGGGGCTATTTGCGCGCAGCGTGGGCGAAGAGACCGACATTGTTGAGAAGGAGATGTATACGTGGGCGGACGGCGAGCGCTTCGAAAAGCAGCTCCTAGTCAGCATGTGGAGTCTCGCAAACCAGGCCAGATTCGGCTCGGTCCTGGGGTCTAGCTCCGAGGGTGCTGAGCCAATCGATCTGGAATGCGAAGACTACGACGGCAATATTGAGCTCATCCTCTTTGGTGCAAAGCCGAGCCTAAGATCCGTGCAAATCCTTGCATCGGCGGTGTCCGAAAAGCGTGCGTTACTGGCTCAGCATCGGTCCGACAAGAAGGTTATAGGACGACATGTTTTCGCATCGCCTGTTCCAGGCGAGCCTCAGGGAACCACGCCCGAGGGGGTCTTGCTTGAACCAGTCCACGGTAGCTTCTACAAATCGTCACAATCCCTTACCCTGCGGCCGGAGAACACGGCCGGCGTGGTGCGCGCCTACATCGAGCACAAGCTGGGCGAGAGCGGCCAGTTGCAGAAGCTCTACTACATCGGGCCGCAGTTCCGGCGCGAGCGGCCGCAGAAGGGGCGCTACCGGCAGTTCTGGCAGATCGGCGCAGAGGTGATCGGACCGCCGTTCGCGGGGAGCGAAAGTCCGCTGCGCGATGCCGAGGTTCTGGAAATGCTGGCCACTCTGCTCGATGAGCTGGGCATCGAGGGATGGACGCTGGAATTGAATTCCGTGGGGTCTGCTGCCGATCGCGAACGCTACAACGATGTGCTGCGCACGGCTTTGGCTGAAGTTGCGCCGCAGATGTGTGGGGATTGCCAGAGGCGGGCGGTGACGAATCCGCTGCGCGTGCTGGACTGCAAGGTGCCCGAGGATCAGCCGATCATTGATGCGCTGCCCAAGATCACCGATTCGCTCGATCAGGAATCGAAAGACCATTTTGCCGCTGTGACCGCGGCTCTGAATGCGGCAGGCGTGCCTTACAAGCTGAATCCGCGGCTGGTGCGCGGCCTGGACTACTACACGCGCACGACCTTCGAGTTCACGCATGGCGGGCTCGGTGCGCAGAATGCGCTGCTCGGCGGCGGGCGCTACGACGGGCTGAGCGAGGCGATTGGCGGACCCAAGGCGCCGGGCATCGGCTTTGCGATGGGACTGGACCGGTTGGTGCTGACCCTCCAAACCGCAGAACCCAACCGAGGGGCTGCCCCACCGCAGGTGGTGCACGCTTACATAGCGCCGCTTGGGGAACAGTTGAACGCGGCGGCACTGGTTCTGGCTCGCGAACTGCGCCGCGCCGGACTCAGCATCGAATTGGGCGACGGCAGTTTCCGGTTGAAGAAGTCCTTTGAGACCGCCGACAAGGTGGCCCGGCGCATCGTGATCCTGGGCGAAGACGAACTCCGATCCGGTATCCTGACAGTGAAGGACTTTTCGACCGGAATACAAAGCAAGATTGCGCGCGCGGAGCTGGCTTCGTTTCTGACCCAATAAGTGGGGAACCAAACGATGGCCCTCGCCAAGCCAATCAGAAATAAGGACATAGTGTAGTGCTCGACTTTTTAGGCAATCTGGAACGGACGCAACTTTGCGGCACGCTGCGCGCGGCTGACGCCGGACAAAACGTAGTCCTGATGGGCTGGGTGAACCGCCGTCGCGACCACGGCAATTTGATATTTCTGGACCTGCGCGACCGCTCCGGCATCAGCCAGATCGTTCTGGACAAAGAACTTACGCCTGAGGGCCACGCCAAGGGCGAACACGTGCGCCCGGAGTACGTGGTGGCTGCGGTGGGCAAGGTCAGGCTGCGCGACAAGGACGCCATCAATCCTAAAATGCCAACCGGCGAGGTCGAGATTGAGGCCACCGAACTGCTGGTGTTGAACGATGCAAAATTGGCGCCGTTTTCGCCTTCTGAAGAGGCCATCCAGAACGAAGAAGTGCGCCTGAAATACCGCTACGTGGACCTGCGACGGCCGGAGATGCAGCGCAACTTCCTGCTGCGCCACGAGATTACGCTGGCGGTTCGCGAGAGCCTGAGCCAACAGGGCTTTCTCGAGATCGAGACACCGATTCTGACCAAGTCAACGCCGGAGGGCGCGCGCGATTTTCTGGTTCCCAGCCGCGTGCATTCCGGCGAGTTCTACGCGCTGCCGCAGAGCCCGCAGATTTTCAAACAGATTCTGATGATTTCGGGCTTCGACCGGTATTTCCAGATCGCCCGCTGCTTCCGCGACGAGGATTTGCGCGCCGACCGCCAGCTGGAATTCACGCAGGTCGACCTGGAGATGAGTTTCCCGCGCCAGGAGACGGTGTTCAGCGTGGTGGAGCAGTTCATGAAGGCGGCTTTTGCCGCGGCCGGCGTGGATCTGCCGGTTCCCTTTCCGAGGATCAGCTACGACGAGTCGATGCGGCAATTTGGCACCGATAAGCCCGACCTGCGGTTGCCCGGCCTGGCTGACGTGCGCTCTGCTTTTACCGACGAGGCGCTGACCACGCTGCAGATCGACCCCTCATTGCCCATTGTCGCGCTGCGCATTCCCAAGGTTGGCGAACTGAGCCGCAAGGAGCGCGAGGACAATCACCCGCTCTTCGATCTGAAGAAGGGCGCAAAGTTCATCGACGATTTCAAGCGGCTGGCGAAGAGCTTTCCCGAGGCTGCCACGAAGGTGCGCGAACTGGCGGGCGCGGCGGAGGAGGACTTCGTCATCGTCGTTGCCGGCGATCCGGCGCATCACATCAAGGCCAGCGACACCAAGTTCCCGGGACGGCTTTCAGAGCGCGAGATTAACGTATATGCGGCGGCAGGCAATTTCCGCGCCGAGTTGGCAAAGAAATATGCCGACAAGCACAGAGCGTTCCAGGTCACCGACGAGGTCGTCCAAAAGGCTGCTGCGCGCAGCGCGTCCCAGGAGTTGATCGACGGCAGCGACGCATTTCACACCATGTGGCTCACCGATTTCCCGATGTTCGAGTACGATCTGGCCGCAGGCAAATGGGTTCCCGCGCACCATCCCTTCACCGCGCCCATTGAGGCCGATATGGCCAACCTCAAAAGCGATCCGGCGAGCGTACGCGCCAACTGCTACGACCTGGCGATGAACGGCCTCGAGCTCGGCTCGGGCTCCATCCGTATTCACCGCAAGGATGTACAGCAGGCGATCTTCCAGGCGTTGGGCATCAGCGAAGAAGAGGCACGGGCACGCTTCGGCTTCTTTCTCGACGCGCTTGAGTACGGCACGCCGCCGCACGGCGGCATTGCATTGGGCCTCGACCGCATTGTGATGCTGCTGGCGGGCGCGGCCAACCTGCGCGAAGTGATTGCGTTCCCGAAGACGGCGAAGGCCATCGACCTGATGGCCGAAGCGCCGACGCCGGTGAGCGAGCAGCAACTGAAGGAGCTGCACATTCGCGTGGCGATGAAAAGCTAAGTGGCGCAGATCTTTCTCGAGCCATCCCAGTTCCGCAAGTGGTTCGGTGTGCGCGGCGCATATCAGCGCACCGCGACGCGATCCAATTTATACTCATTGCGAACCTCCAGCGAAAGCGATCCGCATTGCGCGGACGGGAAACGGTGGCACGTTGCCGCGCTCTCGCCCGCGGCTGAGACGGCGGAAGGAGCAGAGAGCAATGAGCAACGACGCCGCAGTGCAGGTCCCAACTTCCAGCCGCGAGCGGCTGCAGAAGACTCTCCGCCACGAAATACCGGATCGCATTCCCATTGATTTCGGCGGCTCGGCCGTGACCGGCGTGCATGCCAGTTGCGTGGCGGCGCTACGCGACTACTACGGCCTGGAAAAGCGTCCAGTGCGCGTACACGAGCCGTTCCAGATGCTGGCGCTGATCGACGAAGACTTGCGGGCGGCGATGGGCGTGGACGTAACCGGCGTGTTTTCGCGCTCGACCATGTTCGGGTTTCCCATCGAGCGCTGGAAGAGCTGGAATTTCAATGGGCTCGAAGTGCTGGTGCCGGGCGACTTCAACACCATTACCGATGAAAAGGGCGACACGCTGATTTATCCCGAAGGCGACCGTTCTGTGCCGCCGAGCGGGCGCATGCCGCAGGGCGGCTATTTCTTTGACTCCATCATCCGCCAGGAGCCGATCGACGAAGAGAAGCTGAACCCGGAGGACAATCTCGAGGAGTTCCAGCCGATTTCGCAGGCGGACCTCGATCACCTGGCGCGCGCGGCGCGGGAAGCGGCAGCTACGGGCGCGGGGGTGCTGGCGGGATTCGGCGGCACGGCATTCGGCGACATTGCATTGGTGCCGGGGCCGTTCCTCAAGCATCCCAAAGGCATTCGCGATGTGACCGAGTGGTACGTTTCGACGCGCAGCCGCCAGGATTACATCCACAAGATCTTCGCGCGCCAGTGCGAGATCGCGATCGGGAATCTGGAGCGGATTTATGCAGCGGTGGGCGACCTGGTGCAGGCGGTTTTTATCTGCGGCACCGATTTCGGCACGCAAACTTCAGCATTTTGCTCGGTGAAGACGTTGCAGGATCTTTACGTTCCCTACTACAAGCAGGTGAACGACTGGATCCACGCGCACACGCCGTGGAGAACGTTCAAGCACAGTTGCGGTGCGGTCTCAAAGTTCATTCCTTCGTTGATTGAGGCGGGATTCGACATTCTCAATCCTGTGCAATGTTCGGCCACGGGCATGGAGCCGGAAAAACTGAAGGCTGAGTTCGGCGAGCGCATCGTGTTCTGGGGCGGAGGCGTGGACACGCAGAGGACTTTGCCCTTCGGAACCCCCGCAGAGGTGCGGGAACAGGTGCTGCGCCGCTCGGAAATCTTCGCGCCGGGCGGCGGCTTCGTTTTCAACACCATTCACAACGTGCAGGCTAAGACGCCTGTCGAAAACATCGTGGCCATGCTCGACGCGGTGCACGAGTTCAACGGCAGAAAGTAGTCTTTGAGAGCGACGATTTCCGCGATGAAGCGCCGGCTGCCGGGAGGGCGTCAGCGCCTTGGGTTTGGACTCGCTTCTGTGGTATATTTTTCAAGTGCGGGAGAGGTTTTTCTTCCTGCGCGGGCCGCGCAAGATCGTCTCTCGCGCGGCGCTCCAATCCTCAAGGACGCGTAGCTCAACTGGCAGAGCATTCGGCTCTTAACCGACAGGTTGTAGGTTCGATTCCTACCGCGTCCACCATAACATCAATAAAATGAGCACTTTACAAACCGCCCCAAAAGGCGGTTTTCTTTTTCTCACGCGAATGGCTGTTTTGATGGCTGTTCTGAAAAATATTTATGTTTTTGCGGAGAATCGCACTGGACCAGCCTCCAACCGGCACCCGACTCTCGCGAAGCCTTCGTGATCGCCCTTGTGCATCCAGCCGACCAAATCTGCGCGAGGGTCAGGGCCTCTACGCCTGGCGCTGAGCCAGGGTCGCGGTATTTCGCGCTACGGCGAGCATCTTGGTAGGCGAGTTGCCGCTTGACGGACTTGGCGATGGCGTTTTGCCTTGGGGATGGATCGATAATCGCCCGTGGCTTCGCTGTCTGAACGGCTATGGGCTGTGCCTGTGGAGGCTCGGCAATTTCAAGGAGGTAGAACACGTGTTTGATCGCGTTCTCTGGCTCAACCCCACGGACAATCAAGGTGTGCGCTTCAATATTGAAGCGGTTCAGGTCCGACAGAAATGGACACCTGAATGATGCGACTGGCCAGCCGCAGATTGAACAGAGAGCGTCTCGACGAAACTGGTCTGTTCACCGTCCTCGATCGGCTGATTGTCGTCTCTTGAAACGTGGAGCCTGCATCGTGGCAACTTCGAGGGGTTCGCATGGGGCATTATCGGCGGCGACCTGGGCTGGAGATCGGTCCTCGATTGCTTCCGCGCGGTCGCGGTCCACATTGTCAGTGGATTCAAGATCGACCGAGAGGGCTTTTGCTGACGGCAGTTCCTCCGTCTCAGCATCGACAAGCTCCTCGACCTCTTCTGTCTTGCCAAGCAGTTCCTTGTCGATCTCGGCCAGACGCTGCTCATACTCTTTGAGCTTTGCCTCGTAGGGACTTTCATAGTCCAAAGCGGTATGCAGGCGGACCAGCGTTGCCTCGTTTCCCTGGATGGTGGCTTCCGTTTCGAGAATCTTCGACGGCAGGTCGCCGCCACGGCGCAGGACGGATGTGAGCAGAGATTGGGCTGAAGGCAAACCCATGTGGGCTTCCGGGCGCGGCACATCGAACCACTCGCCGGCCAGGTTGTAGCGGACGGCCGTGATGTCCGTGATGGTGCCAAGTTCATCCTTGATGAGGGCGTCGCTGACGGCGAGAGGAATGTCGAGGCCGTTGACGGTGAGCTGCGTTGTGCTGTCGAGGGTCACCGTTCGCAGGTATTCGTTGGCATCTTTGAGTTTGGTGAATTCAAGCCCGTTGAAGCACACCTGGAGGCTGAGGAGCTTGCCTTCATCGTCGCGGCGTTCGTGCGACTTGAAAGTCTCACTGGCCTTCTTGAGTTGGGGCAGCCTGTCTTGGAGATGCGCGATCCGGTATTCGACGTTGAGCAGTTGCTGGCGGTTGTTGTAGTGGTCGAGCCGATTGGAGCGGGCGAGCAGCGTCAGGTTCTTGATCTCGTACTCCAGCTTAATCTTTTCGAGCGCAAGAGGGTTGCCGGTAGCCTGGGCTTTGGCCAGAGCAAATAGCTGAGGACTCAACCGGGTCTCGCCGGCAATGTCCTCTATTTTTCGGCCCATGCGACCGCCAGATTTGAACTGCGACAGAAAGGTCTGCTTGCGCTCCAGAAGCTGGGCGCGTTGAAGATCGTGCGCCTTGGGCGAAGCAACGTCGCGCGGCTCCGAGATCATCCGATAGAACTCGACTTCGGAGAAGGTGTTGCCGGAACGGCGTATCCGTCCGTGACGTTGCTCCAACTGGTCGGGCCGCTGGGGAAGGTCGAGGTCGATCAGAGCCTTGAGGCGGGTCTGAATGTTGACTCCGATGCCGCATTTTTCCGTGGTGCCGAGCAAAACGCGAACGCGGCCCGCGCGCATGGCCTGTTGAAGGCCGAAGAACTCCTTGCCCTTCTTGTAGTCGTGAACGATGGCAACCTGTTCTCTGGGCACTCCGGCAGCGATGAGTTTCTTCTTCATGTCCTCGAAGAGATTGAAGTCGCCACGCTGGTAACGGTCGGCAAAGATAATTACGGTCCCGCGTTCGGCTTCCGTGCGGCGCAAGACATCGAGCGTGGTGCTCACGGCGGTGTTGGCTTTGCTGTCTGGATCGTCCGGGCAGGTTGGATCGTACAGGCGGGCATCGAGCGATATGGCGCAGGCGTCGGAATCTAGTTTGAGCCAATTGTCTTCTGTTGGGTCAGGCCGCTCTGGATCGCTCATCGGAAGGCTCAGCAGTTCGCCGCGCTCGGCGATGCTCTGGAGCAATGGCTCCTGGGCTGGAGTTACTTTGACCAGCATGTCTTTGCGCACAGCTTTGGGCAGAGTGATGTATCCGGCTTCCTCGGCCTCGTCCTGCATCATTACGTCGGCAAACTGGGACCAGATGGACTGAAGTTCGGGAACATTGACGTAGTTCGCCAGCGCGGTCTTCGGCTTGATGGTGACGCCATCGGTGGCGTATTCCATGCGCGTAACCGGCTCGGCGAAGTTGGCCGCCCAGTCGTCGAAATTGTTGATGGCGCATTTATTGAGGATGTCGCGGGCCAGGTAGCGCGTCATCACAAACTGTTCGCCGAGGGTATTTGTGATCGGCGTGGCGGTGGTGAAGATGACGCCTGCGCCGTTGTGGGTCTCCTGCATGAACTCGATCTTGGCGAGAATGCGTTGTGCCCGTTGGGACTCGCGGGTGCTGATACCGGCGATGTTCCCCATCTTTGTGACGATGGCCAGTGCCTTGTATGCGTGGGCCTCATCGACAAAGAGGCGATCCACTCCCAAATCGTCGAAGTAGATGGTGTCGTCTTTCCGGCCCTGGGAAAGCTCCTTCAGCTTCTCCTTGTACTTTTGAATCTTGTTCTCGATCTGCCGTGTGGTCCGCTTCTCCGCTCTGGTCTTGGTGCGACCGTTTTCAGAACCTTCGCGCAGCAGGTCTTTCATCTCTTGCATCTGAGCGTTGACGGTCTTCGCTTCCCGCTCCGGAGAGATGGGCAGCATATCGAACTGCGAATGGGGAACGATGACGGCATCCCATTCGTTGGTGGCGACACGGCTGAAGAGGCGCTTCCGGCTGAGTGGCGAATCGAAGTCGCGTTCGGTCACGGCCAGGACATTGGCGGAAGGATAGGCTTTCTTGAACTCTTCGCGCCATTGTTGAATCATGTTGTTCGGGACGACATAGAGGTTCTTGCGAGAGATTCCGATTCGGCGCGACTCCATGCCGGCAATAATCACGGAGAGGGATTTTCCGGAGCCCACGAAGTGGTCGAGGAGGGCGCGGCCTTCAACCATGACTCGCCATGCTCCCCGCATTTGATAGGGCCGCGGAACGATGGTGGGATTCAGTCCTGGAAAAGTCAGGTGCCCGCCGTCATACATGCGGAGGCGGTTGGCGTTGAAGGTTTCGTTGTAGATGCGCTCGATCTGCGGATGAATGTCGGCCTGCTTGTCGTCTTTGATCCATTCGGAAAAGGCATCTTTGATTTCGCGCAGCCTGGCGCGCGCCGCGATGGTTCGTACCGTGTCGATGACGGGCTTTCCATCCGCATTGTTCTCGTAGAGCGTCGGCTCCTGAAGGTTGAGACCGTATTCGAGGAGCTTGTGGCCTGACATTCCTCCGCCCGCCCACTTATGAGTTAGCTCGAATGTGTTGTAGCAGGACGGCAGATCGACGCTCCAGCGCCCGTTGATGTCTCTGGTGATGGACGGGGCGCGGTCGCCGGATGCTGGGCGTTGCTCGGCCAAATGCCGGTTGAGAAACGCGATGTACACATCGGTGGGAACCCAGGTCTGCCCAAGGCGCACGTCAATGTCGATGAAGGGCACGATCTCCGGCTGGACTGCCTCGAGCGCCTTGACGTTCCGTTCATAGGCCGGGTCGAGCAGCGTGGCTCCTTGAGCGTCCCTCAGTTTCTGGCGCACGTTGCCGGACAGGTACTCGTCGGCTGTCTGGTATTGCTGTGAGTTCGGTTCCTTGTAGATCAGGTCGGCGGTGACAAGCTGGCCGATGACATCTGCCTCCGGTTTGTCGAGGAGACGAGACATCAGGCCGGTGTCCAAACGGCCGCACTCAGCCAGCACCTGGAGCATGGCGGCTTTTGGATCGCTGGGAAGCTCACGTAACGGTTCGTATGGACGGATCGTGCGCTTGGTAAAGATGTCGGCAAGAGAAATTCTTGAAGTCTCTGGATCGACGTTTTCGAGCGCCGTCAAGAGCGGATATTCAGGGTCATCTTCAAAGACTTTGGCCGTGCTGACATTGTTAAGCGGGCCAAAGTTCGCGCGGTAGCTTTCGTAGTGTTGTAGGAGCTGCTCCTGGCATTCGGCGAGCTGGCCTTCATTCGCGGATTGGAGTTGAAGCCGGATCACTTCCTTCAACGAGTCCCTGAGCGCGACAAGCGATTTCAGTTGAAAGAGGACGCGCCCACTCGACAATGCGCGTGGGAGCGGTGTCCGTGCGCCGTTGTCGTTGAACCAGACGGTGCCTTCGTCGATGAAGTACGAATGATTCTTGATCGTGTTAGGTGCGGGAACAAGCGAGGATGCACTTCTGCTGTTCCGCGAATCCTTGGAGACAGACGGATCGTAGGGTGTGAAGATATTTTCCGGTAAGGTGTCGATGGCTTTTTGCAGGCGATCCGTGATGCTGAGATCGTCTTCAAAGGGCTTGAGCGTGTAGTCCTTCCGCCCGTACATCCGGCTTTCCGCACTGTGAACTCCGAGGACCATCTCAGGATGCTCGTCGAAGTATGCGTTGTAGTTCACCGCTGCCGGGTCGCCATAGCCCGGAACGATGTGCGATACGCTGTCGATCCAGACCGGATGTTCCGGCTGGGGTTCGTTGGGAAGCCGCTTGCGGAAAAACAGTATGTCGGTGGTGACGGCCGTGTTGGCGTTTTTCTGAAAGGTGTCGTCGGGCAGCCGAATTGCCGCGACAAGATCGGCCCTGGCGGCCATCGCGCGTCGCGCGCGCACGTCGAGAGAATCGAGCGTGTAGTGGGAGCTGATGCAGACGGCAATCCCGCCCGGCTTGAGCTTGTCGAGTGACTTGACGAGAAAGTAGTTGTGTAGGGAGAGCTTTGGGTCTGAGTATTCAGGATCGGCAATCTTGATGTCAGCGAATGGAGGATTGCCGATCACCATGTCGAAGGAGTTGTTTGGCAGACGGGTGTCTTCAAACGGCTGAACGAGAATTTTGGCGTCTGGATAGAGCATGGAGGCAAGCGCCCCGCTGAGGGGATTCTTTTCGACCCCGAAGAGTTCGGACTCATGGAGTAGCTGGTCGGGAATTCGGGCAAAGAAGTTGCCAACTCCCATGCCCGGTTCGAGGATGCGCCCGCCGGTGAAGCCAAGGCGGTTTGCCGCCGCCCACATCTGGTCCACGACCTCAATGGCTGTGTAGTGCGTGTTGAGGGACGTTTCCTTGACCGCATCGATTTCATCCTCGGTGAGGATCTCGGCAAGGCGGTTGCGCTCCTCGTAGTAGCGATAGCCCTGATCCCACAACTCGCGCAATCCGCCGAAGTCGATGTACTGCGCGATTCGATTCTGCTCATCGGTGGTCGCAACGCGCTGCTCGGCCTGGATGGACTTGAGCAGTTCAAGGATGTCGAGGTTGTGCTGAATACGCGTCTTTGAGCCGCCCTCGGCGATATGCGAGGCCACATCGTCGTTAAGGCGGAAATTGCGGCTGTTGCGGAGAGGATCGGGCGGAAGAATCGGTTTGGATGTTGCGGCTTCGGTGGAGTCGTCGGAGGCGATACCAAAGTCCAACTGGGTGGCTTTGGCGTCGCCTTCGAGTATCAGTTGTCGTCCGACTCCAGCGGTGGGTAGACCAGTTCGGAGATCAACTCCTGGGCCTGGTCCATCGGAAGGCCCGTAGAGCGGGCTTCCTTGAGAATCTCCCACGCTTGGGCTGCTCGCTCCTGGAGCGTAAAGCGGATCGTCCCCTCCAATTCCAGTTCTGCCGCTTCTTTGGGGCGGTTCCGGTAGAAGTTCGTCTCCACCTTGGCGAGCAGGTTCTGGAAGGCCGGGAGCTGCATCAACTCCAAAATGGAATCGGGGTTGGCGGGGATGGTGCTCGATGCGTCGTTGGGAGTCATGTCGTGCCTCCTGATTCAGTGTAGTGAAGGATTCGGGTTCCTGGAACGTGCCGGACAGTTCCGGGAACAGGGACTGCTGAATTGGCCGAACTTGTGGCATTTCCACCTCGCGCAAATGAGGGTACATGCCAGTATAGTACAGTTATGATATATTATCTACACGTTACAGATTGATTTTCGTCGTGTTCGACAGGAAGCTCGCAAATCCAGCGCCCTACGTCAAATGGATTCCAACGATGCAATCGGTTACCTATATTATCAACGACTTATGCTTGGATGCCTGAAGTACCGTAGGGGCATCTTGCCGCCCAGCACAGAGGAATATCGTTTTCCGTCTCAGTAGGTTGTGCTCCGATGTGGGCATTCAGAAGAATTTCCACTTGGCAACGGGCCGGTGTGACCAACGCGCTGGTCGCCCTCGCAGTCCGGCTTGACATTTCCATGGCAGTCTTCTATTGTGTCGGTGTAGGTGGTGAGGGAGTTCACCCTTAACCGCTGTCCATCCAATAGGCCGGACAGATGATGACTCCTGACAGGGAATCCTGTTGCGGAGTCATGTCCCGGCCTGATCCCTGATCTGACAATTGAGGAGTTCGTGCATATGGCGAACACTTGGGCTCTTTGTGCGCTCTGGGTTGGGCTTGCGTTGGCCGCGACGCTGTTGGCGATCTGGTTCAAGATCTCGACGGCGCTTTCCGAAATTGTGGTGGGAACGGTGGCCCAGCTGGTCATCGGTGTCTTTCTTGCGCAAGGCGGGCTGGCGGGTAATACGCAATGGATCACATTTCTTGCAGGCACAGGCGCCATCGTGCTGACGTTTCTTGCCGGTGCGGAACTCGATCCCGTGATCTTCAAAACGAAGTGGCGAGAAGCGTCGATCATCGGTCTGGCGGGAT
>Ga0181533_1000869_pt1 | contig 40522 bp, 32 predicted proteins | sample PEATcosm2014_Bin_45_FD_119772 | JGI IMG/M metagenome (GOLD analysis project Ga0181533, IMG submission 119772) | Peatland microbial communities from MTU Mesocosm Facility, Houghton, MI, USA - PEATcosm2014_Bin11_60_metaG | ecosystem: Environmental > Terrestrial > Soil > Wetlands > Peat | place...
CCGGTCTCTCCGAGCCGGAGACGCTGCGCCATTACGTCAGGCTTTCGCGCAAGAACTATTCGATCGACGGCGGCATCTATCCGCTCGGCTCCTGCACGATGAAACATAATCCGCGCCTCAACGAGAAAATAGCGCGGCTCGGCGGCTTCGCCGACATTCATCCATTGCAGCCGCAATCCACCGTGCAAGGCGCGCTGGAGGTGATGGAGCAGCTCACCCATTGGCTATTGACTCTGACCAACATGGAGGCGCTGGCGCTCTCGCCCAAGGCCGGCGCGCATGGCGAAAGCTGCGGCCTGATGGCGATCAAATCCGCGATCGCCGCGCGCGGCGAATCCGCGACGCGCAAAACCGTTCTGGTCCCGCAATCCGCGCATGGCACCAATCCGGCCAGCGCCGCGCTGCTCGGCTTCGAACTGCGCGCGATACCGGCGGGCGCGGATGGGATCGTTCACGCGGAGGCGGTCGAGCCGCTGCTCTGCCCGGATGTCGCGGCGATCATGCTGACGAACCCCAACACCTGCGGCCTGTTCGAGCGCGACATCGCGAAGATCGCCAAGATGGTGCGCGACGCCGGCGGCTATTTTTATTGCGACGGCGCCAATTTCAACGCCATAGCCGGCGTGGCGCGGCCCGGAGATTTCGGCGTCGACGCGATGCACATCAATCTGCATAAGACCTTCTCGACGCCGCATGGCGGCGGGGGCCCGGGCGCCGGCCCCGTCGTTTTGTCGGCGCGCCTCGCGCCCTTCGCGCCCGCCCCTTTGCTTATACGCGAGGACGGCGGGTTGCGGCTCAAGGAGGATGTCGAGGGAACGCGGGGCTTTGGCCGCATCACGGCTTTTCACGGTCAAATGGGCATGTTCACGCGCTCGCTCGCGTACATGCTGGCGCATGGCGCGGACGGGCTGGCGCAAGCCTCGCGCGACGCGGTGCTCTCCGCGAATTACGTGCGCGTGAAGCTGCGCGACATGATGACGGCGCCCTTTGGCGACCGGCCCTGCATGCACGAGGTTTTGTTCGACGACGCATGGCTCGCGGGAAGCGGCGTCACGACGCTGGATTTCGCCAAGGCGATGATCGACGAGGGCTTCCACCCGATGACCATCTATTTCCCGCTGGTCGCGCACGGCGCCATGTTGATCGAGCCCACGGAGTCCGAGTCGAAGGCCTCGCTCGATCTCTTCATCGCGACGCTGCGTAATCTTGGCGAACGGGCTTTGCATGGCGACGCCGCCGCCTTTCACGCCGCGCCGCTGCATGCGCCCCGCCGGCGGCTCGACGAAACGCTGGCCGCGCGCAAGCCCGTGTTGCGCCGCACCCAAGGCGCCGCCTAGCGGGAAGCGCGACAAGCGTCTAATATGACAGTTCAAAGTCAATGCGCTCGCGGCTTCGCGGGCGTCCAACCCGAACTTGTCGAGCCCGCCGCATGAAAGTCACACTGGTCCAGATGAATTCCATCAACGACAAGGCCGCCAATCTGGCGAGCGCGAAAGCGCTCATCGAACAGGCGGTGGCCCGGGAGAAACCCGACTGGATTTGTCTGCCCGAGTGTTTCGACTTCATTGGCGGCACGCGCGCCGAAAAAATGGAGGCCGCCGAGGATTTGCCGGGCGGCCCCGCTTATACGCTTTGCCAGAATCTCGCGCGCGAACATCGCGTGTTCATTCACGCCGGCTCCATTTTGGAGAAAATCCCCGGCGACGAGCGGATCCACAACACCAGCGTGGCGTTTAACCGCGAGGGAAAGGAAGTCGCGCGCTATCGCAAGATTCACATGTTCGACATCACCGCGCCAGACGGCGCGAAATATCACGAAAGCGCCGCCTTCAAACCTGGAAGCGACGTGGTGACATATGATTGCGAAGGCGTCACGATCGGCTGCGCCATTTGTTACGATCTGCGTTTTTCATATCTCTTCCAGGCCCTAGCCGAAAAGGGCGCGGATATGATCGCCCTGCCCTCGGCCTTCACGCTGGTCACCGGCAAGGACCACTGGGAAGTGCTGTGCCGCGCCCGCGCCATCGAAGTGCAGGCCTATATTTGCGCCCCGGCCCAGACCGGCGCGCACAAGGCCGGCCACGAGACGCGCTTCACCTACGGCAATTCCTTGATCGCCGACCCCTGGGGCCATGTGGTCGCCAAGGCCTCGGAGGGGCCTGGACTTGTTTCGACCCATATCGACATCGAACGCATCCGCAAGATTCGGTCGATGATCCCCGTGTCCAAACACAGGGTTAAGCTTTCCACCTGAGGGGCGAGCCCAAACGCCCGAAGCCGTTCGCGCCGGCAATTGGATAAAGCGGGCATGGCCCATGGTTTCAACGCGTTTTATCGAAACCGGCGCTCCGGCGAACCGGGACTGATCGGCAATGCGAGGGAAGGCTTGCATTTTTCTGATTTATTATTAGGCTGATACGTCGCAAAGCTTGCGTGGCGGTATTGAGTGTCGGTAGAGCTCGGTTTATCGTCAGCGGCGCGAAACGGTCGGGGGACTATCGTGTCGGACACATCTTTTCAACCAATTTTAATCTTGCTCCCGCCAGAAATCGTAACATGGCGATAAATGACGGTAGGCCAGGCGGCGCCTTGACGCGGGCCGCGTTGCGGGAGGCTGTCTACGGCTGTTGCTCCGCTCTATCTCGAGCGGACGCGCGCAAGATTCTGGACGCGACCTTCGACGAGATTTGCGATGCGCTGACGCGCGGCGAGCAGGTGAAGTTGCGGTCCTTTGGCACCTTCAACGTGCGCGAAAAACGCGGGCGCGTGGGACGCAACCCCAAGACAGGGATCGAAGCCCCCATTTGCCCCCGCAAGGTGTTGACATTCAAGGCGTCGCCAGTTCTGGTGGCGCGCATTAACGGAGACATCGTTCCGGACGAAGCGGAATAGGCTCCGTCTCGCCGCGTTCATGTTTGTTGGAAACGTCGACGCGGTGGAGATCTTGATTTTGACGCGAAGGAGCTCCCGCCAAGTCTGACGCCCGGCGCCAGTTAATCAGCGGCGTCCTCGCGGGCTCAGCGCCGTGAAGCCTCCTCGAGGCTTCACTCGCGAGAATGCGGCGGCGCTCGCCCCAATCGCCCCGGATTGAATGGGAGCGACTGGAAGTCGACGAATTCGGCGCGCTCCGATGTTACATAAGCCTAGCCCCCTTTTTAAGAAGCTGCTTTAGAGAGAAGCGCGCGAGAGAGAGGCGCGCGGATTCGGCTTCGCGGCGATGGTCGACGCCACGCGCGGCCTTGGTGGAATTGGAGACAAACATGCGGAAATTGGCCGTGGCGGTCGCGGTTCTCGCGTTTCTCGCGCTTGTCGCGGGGGCGCATAAGGATGACACGGAGACTCTTCTGCTCGCGGCGGGAGCGCTGATCTGCGCTTACACTACCTGGCGCTCGGCCGAAATATCGAGTTTTCTGAGGATTTTCGTCGGCATCTTCTCGATCGAAACAATTGCGTTCGGCGCCCTTAATCTTATCGAGGTCGAGGGTCATTGGCCCGAGGCCCTGAAAGACTATTCGCTGCCCGAAACAATGGCCCTGACGGTCGCCGTGTTTTCGATTCTCGTGTATCTCGTATCGCGCTTCGCCATAGTCCGGGAGATGACGCGGATCGCCGATTTATATTTCGACAGCGACGCGAAGAGCGAAATGCGCGTCTGGCCCTTTCCGGCCTTCAGGGCGTCCGAACCTCTCATCGCCGTCATCACGATCGTCATCCTCGTGCTGTTCAATCAGGGAATGGTCGCACTCTCGGTCGCGCTCACCTTTATCCGCCGCGACTATTACAACGCGCTGCAGGAGATGAACGCCGGCGTGTTTTGGGCCAAGCTACTGTTTGGCTTCACGCCTCTGGCCTTCATCCACGTCGTTACGGCGGTCACGGAATATGTCCTCCAATCATACCTCATACTGCGCTGGCGCCGTTGGCTCACCAAACATTACGTCGATCGCTGGCTCGGCGAGCATCGACATTACGCCATGGCGCTCGCCGGCGCCGCGGCGGACAACCCGGATCAGCGCATCGCCGAGGACGTGAACCGCTTCATCGACGGCGGCACTGAAGGATATGGCATTTATTCGTTCACGATTCTGCTGATCTCCACGCTCAGTTCCATCGTCTCATATTCAATTGTCTTGTGGGACATTTCCGCGCAGCTCGCCTTTCCGATCGCCAAAGGGGTCGTGGTGCCGGGATGGTTGTTTTGGGTGGCGCTGATCTATGCGACGGGCGGCACGCTCGTAACGCATTGGATCGGCCGCCCGCTGACCGGGCTTATGTTCGAACGCCAACGCCGCGAGGCGGATTTCCGCTTCTCCTTGGCGCGAATGCGCGAGTATGGAGAACAGATCGCGCTGCTTTCCGGCGAGGCCACCGAACGCTCGGCGGCGGCGCGGCGGTTTGGCGCGATCGTCGTCAATTTTCTCGCCATCATCAACCTGCGAAAGAAGCTCGTCATCTTCATCGCGACATTTAAGCAATTGTCGGCGATCTTTCCCTTGGCCCTCGTCGCGCCTTTTATGTTGATCGGCCAGATAAAGTTCGGCGTCGTGAGGCAAGTGTTGGACGCCTTCGCGGAGGTCGAGGCCGCGCTGACTTTCATCGTCGATTACTATACTTACCTCGCCGATTATCGCTCCGTGCTCGATCGTCTCGCCAGTTTCGACGCCGCCACGGAGCGCGCCGACGAACTTATGTCGCGACCCGCGGCGCGACCGACCGAGAGATCGGATCTCGCGCTGGACGTCGCGCTGACGCTTCCGGACGGGCGGCGCATCGTCGACGCCAGAGGGATCAGACTCGCGACGGGCGAGTCCGTGCTGCTGTCGGGGCCCTCGGGCTCCGGCAAGTCCACGCTGTTTCGCGCCATCGCGGGCATATGGCCCTATTACCAGGGAACCATCGGAACGCCGAAGGGCGCCACGCTGATGCTGCTCCCGCAGCGGCCTTACATACCGATCGGCTCGCTGCGGGCCGCCCTCACCTATCCCAACGAAGCCGGCGCCTATTCAAGCAATGAGATCGAGGCAGCCCTGAGCGCCGCGAAGCTGTCCCAGTTCCAAGGCCAACTCGACGAGGAAAGCAATTGGGCTCAACGCCTCTCCGGCGGCGAGCAGCAGCGCGTCGCTATCGCGCGGGCGCTGCTCGCGAAGCCCGATTGGCTCTTCCTCGACGAAGCCACCTCCGCGCTCGACGAGACGCTCGAAGCCGACATCTACGCGGCGCTCGAACAGCGCCTGCCAAAGACGACCATCGTCTCGATCGGTCATCGCGACACGCTCGTGGACTTTCACAAGCGGCGGTTCGCGATGGAGCCCGACGCGGACGGCCTGTTCACCCCGCGCGAGAAGGTTCTGGCATGACGAAGACCGGCGACGGCGGCGACGGTCGCGCGGGCGGACGCTCGCTCAAGGTGAGAGTGAAAACCGCGCGAAAACGTTCGCTCTCGTCGACGCTGTGGTTGCAGCGCCAGCTCAACGACCCCTACGTCGCGCGCGCCAAGCGCGACGGCTATCGCTCCCGCGCGGCCTATAAGCTGCTGGAGATGGACGAGCGCTATCATCTCCTGAAGCCGGGCATGCGCATCGTCGATCTCGGCGCCGCGCCCGGCGGCTGGTCGCAGATCGCGGCCGAACGGGTGAAAGTCGCCGAGGGAAAGGGCAAGGTCGTCGGCGTCGATTTGCTCGACATGGAGCCGATCTCCGGCGTCTCCTTCGCGGTCAAGGATTTCAACGACGAGGACGCGCCCGAGTTCATCAAGGCGATGCTCGGCGGCGGAGCCGACGGCGTGATGTCCGACATGGCCGCCAACGCGACGGGCCACAAGACGACCGATCACCTCAAGATCGTCGCCTTGGCGGATCTGGCGGCGGATTTCGCGTGCGAGGTTCTCTCCCCCGGCGGTTTTTTCGTCGCCAAGGTGTTGCAGGGCGGCACCGAGGGGCAGTTGCTGGCGCGGCTCAAGCGCGATTTCGCCGTGGTGCGCCATGTGAAGCCGGCGGCGAGCCGAGCCGGGTCCGCCGAGCTTTATGTGCTGGCGACGGGATTTCGAGGGACAGCGCGAGAAGCGTGACGCCGCCTCACGCCGCGCCCTCCGCTTCGGCCACTCGTCCCGCCAGTTCGTCGCCCGCGTTGGGCGCGAGCCGCCAGAACGAAAACACCGACGCCGCGGACACCGCCGCCACCACAAAGAACGCCGGGGTGAAATCCGCCGTCACCAGCGCGCCGCCGCCATGCGTGGCGCGGGCGATCTCCAGGGAAGCGGCGCCGATCGCGACGCCGGCCGATTGCGACAATTGCTGGCCCACGGCGGAAAAGCTGGTCGCCCGGCTCATCGCGCGTTGGTCGATCTCGGCGTAGCCTATCGCGTTGAGCGCGGTGAATTCGAGCGAGCGGAAGAAGCCGCCGACAAGCAGCACGGTCATGACGATCCAATGAGGCGTCGCCGCGTTGAACCAGGCGTTGACGATCAGAAACGCCGACGACGCCAGCGCGTTGACGATCAGCACGCGGCGAAAGCTGAAAGCGCGCAGGATCGGCTGCGCCGCGGTCTTCATCGCCATCGCTCCCGCCGCCGCGACGAAAGTCAGCGATCCCGATTGAAAGGCCGTCAGATGGAAGCCGGCCTGCAACAGCAGCGGCAATAGAAACGGAATGGCCCCAATGCCGATGCGGAACAGAAAGCCGCCAAGGATCGCGGCGCGAAAGGTCGGGATCGCGAGCAGGCTCAGATCGAGGATCGGCGCGGGCGCCTCCCGCGCATGTCGCACATAGGCGAAAACCGCGCCGGCGCCGACGACGATCAAGCCCACAATGACAAGCGGGGGCGCGAATCCGCGTCCGACGATGCTGAGACCAAACACCAGACAGGAAAGCCCCAAGCCCGAGAGGATCGCGCCGCGCACGTCGAGCGGACCCACGTCCGCCTCGCGCAGATCGGGGATGTAGCGGCTGGTCAGCAACACGCCGAGCGCGCCGATCGGCACATTGATCCAGAAAATATAGCGCCAGTGAAAATAGGTCGCGATGAAGCCTCCGAGCGGCGGGCCGATCAAGGGGCCGACGAGCGCCGGTATCGTGAGCCAGGCCAGGGCGCGCACGAGCTCCGCGCGCGGCGCCGTGCGCAAAATCACCAAGCGCCCCACGGGCACCATCATGGCGCCGCCCACGCCCTGCACGATGCGCGCCAGCACGACGTCGAGCAGCGTGGTGGAGAGGCCGCACAGGATCGAACCCAAGGTGAAGACAAGAATCGCCGCGCGAAAAACCTTGCGCGCGCCGAATTTATCCGCCGCCCAGCCCGAAAGCGGTATGAAAACCGCTAGAGCGAGAAGGTACGACGTCAGCGCGAGTTTGAGCGCGACCGGATCCTCGTTCAAATCCACGGCCATCGCCGGCAGCGCCGTCGCCAATACGGTGCCGTCCAGATTCTCCATGAACAAGGCCGTGGCGACGATCAGCGGCGTCAGAATCGAAAAGGGCAAGGGCTGATGCTCTTTTGAGGTCGAGGAAAAGACGCGGCTGGCGCAGGCTGGCGGATGAGATATAACGCAATCGGCTTGAAAGCGCGGTCAAAGTCGCCAGCTCTGGCTCTTGGAGCGAGCCTGGCGCTCGAGTTTCGGCCGCGAAGCGGGAGTTTTGATGAGCAAGGACGGCGAGGAGGCGAAGGAAAAACGGGGCGTTTTCGCGCGGCTCTTTGGTCGCGGCGCGAGCGCTCCTTCGAGCGAATCGCCGCCCGACGGCGCCGCCGCGCGAGACGAGCCGCCGAAGCGCTCCTGGCGCGAGCGGCTGTTTGGCGGCCTGTTCCGCTCGTCGCAGGCGATCTCCAAGGGCATCGCCGAAATTTTCACCAAGCGCAAGCTCGACGCGCTCACGCTCGACGAACTCGAGGACGTGCTGCTGCGCGCCGACCTCGGCGTCGCCGCTTCCGCGCGCATCACCCAGGCCGTCGGCGCCGCGCGCTATGAAAAGAACATCGAGCCCGAGGAAGTGCGCGCGATTCTCGCCCGCGAGGTCGAACGCATCCTGAATTCGGTCGCCCTGCCCTTCGAGATCGACGCCTCCAAGCGCCCCTTCGTGGTGCTGGTCGTGGGCGTCAACGGGTCGGGCAAGACGACCACCATCGCCAAGCTCGCCTCCAAATGGCGCTCCGAGGGCAAAAGCGTGGTTCTCGGCGCGGGCGACACTTTCCGCGCCGCGGCGGTGGAGCAGTTGCGCGTCTGGGGCGAGCGGCTTGGCGCCAGCGTCGTCGCGGGCAAGGAAGGGGCGGACGCCGCCGGTCTCGCCTTCGACGCCATCCAGACCGCGCGCGAGCAGAACGCCGATATCTTGCTGATGGACACCGCCGGACGCCTGCAAAACCGCGTGGAGCTCATGGCCGAACTCGAAAAAATCGTTCGCGTCATGAAAAAGGCCGACTTGGAGGCGCCTCATGCGGTGCTCTTGGTGCTCGACGCCACGGTCGGCCAAAACGCCCTGACGCAAGTCGACGTTTTCGGCAAGACCGCCGGCGTCACGGGCCTCGTCATGACGAAGCTGGACGGCACCGCCCGTGGCGGCATTCTCGTCGCCATCGCCGAAAAATACGGGCTGCCCATCCACTTCGTCGGAGTCGGCGAAAGCGCCGACGATCTCGAACCATTCGCCGCGCGCGACTTCGCTCGCGCTATCGCGGGGCTGGACCCCGAGGAGTCCGATCCCGCGAAAAACGCGGCGGAGACAACGACATGACGCAGGACAGCGTGCTGAACGAAGAAAACAACAAAAATAGCGCCGCCAAATCCGCCCCTGAAAGGCCCAAGCGCGTAGTAAACACCGGTCTTAAGCTCGTTCTGGAGTTTGGCCCGCTGGCTCTGTTCTTCGTCGCCAACCACGAATTCGGGATTTACGCCGCGACCGGCGCGCTGATGGTCGGCGTGCTCGTCGCGCTGGGCGTCGCCTGGAGCATCACCCGCCGGCTGCCGATGATGCCGGTCGTGACCGCCATTCTGCTGCTGATTTTCGGCGGATTGACCTTTTTGTTGCAGGACGAAACCTTCATCAAGATGAAGGTCACCATTCTTTACACGCTGTTCGGCGGGGCGCTGCTCGGCGCGCTTTGGTTCGACCGGTTGCTGCTGCCGATCGTATTCGATTCGGCCTTCCATCTCGACGACGCCGGCTGGCGCAAGCTCACTTGGCGCTGGAGTTTCTTCTTCTTCTTTCTCGCCGTCCTGAACGAAGTCGTGCGCCGCGTCGTCACGACCGACGTATGGGTGAACTTCAAGGTCTTCGGCATATTGCCGCTGACCCTGCTGTTCGCGATGACCCAACTGCCGCTAATGATGCGCCACGAGATCAAGCCGGAGGAAGATACGTCTGAGACGCATTTTTGAGCGGTATGGCCAAGCCATCGGCGAGAGAGAAAAGCGCGACGGACAAGCCATCGCGCGTTAACTCACCTTTCACCTAAAATATTCGCAAAGCGCTCACCAAGCAAGATAACCAGTTTTCGAATCGATAACCACGACAAATGCTTTAGATTTACGATAAAAATTTACGAGCTATCTTCATGGACGCCTTCAAAGCGCGACGCCGGCTCGTTTGTCACGGCGCGCGCCATGCCAAAGGTTCGCCGTTCATGTCGTACAACCCTTTCGCGTCTTCCCTCGCATTCGCGGCCGCCGTCGCGTCATTCTCCATGAGCCTGGCCAGCGCCGCCTTGGCCGGTCCCCTGGTCGTCAACGGGATTTATTCCAACGGACCGACCGCGCCGGCCGAGCCCCAATATCGACAGGTGGACATGAATCAGTCGGGGCAAAGCGCGCTCGGCGGCGGCTTCATCGAAATGTTGGTGACGGGCGCCGATCCTTCGCGGCGAGGCTATGCGGCGACACGCTCTTACGAGCCGCCTCGCCAGCGCGTGGCGAGCGCGCAGCCGGGTCGGATGGACCTGCACGGGCAGGTCGACCCGATCTATCAGCGCACCGAGGTCGAATACTCTGGCGCGGCGCCGGGCTCCATCGTCGTCGATACAAGCAATAAATTCCTGTACTACATGAAGAGTCCCGGCCGCGCGATCCGCTACGGCATCGGCGTTGGACGGCCGGGATTCGAATGGTCCGGCGTGAAGACGATCAGCCGCAAGGCCGAATGGCCCGCCTGGACGCCGCCATCGGAAATGCTGGCCCGCCGTCCCGATCTGCCGCGCTTCATGCCCGGCGGCCCCGAGAATCCGCTTGGCGCGCGGGCGCTATACCTTGGTTCATCGCTCTATCGCATTCACGGCACCAACGAGCCCTACACCATCGGCCAGAATGTCTCCTCGGGCTGCATACGCATGATGAACGAGGACGTGACGGATCTGTATGAGCGCGTCGGCGTCGGCACGCGCGTCGTCGTGCGCTGACGCGGCGTCGCCCTCGCGGCGGTTGCAATTGGCTCCGCTTCGCGCGATAGCAGGCGCGAGGCTCCCCTTTCGCAAAAGGCCGGTTCCGTGCCCAGTCTAATTCGATTTTTGGTCATCTTGGGCGTTTTGGCCGCGCTCGGCTACGCCGGGATGTTCGCGCTGGTGAATTTCGTGACGCCGCAGCCGCGCGAGATGACGCAGACCCTTTCGCCGGCGCGGCTCAACAAATAGGCGGAATATGACCGTCCCGCCCCGCGCCCTGCGCCAGCTCGATTGTTTCCTCGACATGCTGGCCGCCGAGCGCGGCGCCGCCAAGAACACGCAAGACGCCTATCGACGCGATCTTGCCGACTATATCGATTATCTCGCGCGCGCCCAAAGCGAGCCCGCTCTGGCCTCGACCGACAGTCTGCGCGACTATCTCTCCGCGCTCCAGACGCGCGGCATGTCGAGCGCCACGCTGGCCCGCCGCGTTTCGGCGCTGCGTCAGTTTCACAAATTCCTCTATGTCGACCGCCACCGCCCCGACGATCCCGCCGCCGCCCTCGAAGGGCCGCGCCGGGTCAGGAACGCGCCCGGCGTGCTGTCGATCGCCGAGGTCGACGGGCTGCTGCGCGTATCACGGGAAGAGCTGGACGACGAGACGCGTCCGCTGGGCGAGCGCATGCGCGCCGCGCGCATGTACGCGCTGCTGGAGACGCTCTACGCGACTGGCATGCGCGTCAGCGAACTGGTGTCGCTGCCGAAAAGCGCGGCGCGGGCGCGCGATCCCTTCATCGCCATCAAGGGCAAGGGCGGACGCGAGCGGCTCGTGCCGCTGACGACGCACGCGAAAAAGGCCATATCCGCCTATCGCGCGCTGCTCGACGCCAAATCTCCGGCGCTCGCGGCCTCACCCTTTCTGTTTCCCTCGGACGGCGAGAACGGCCATCTGACCCGCCAAGCCTTCGCCCGCGACCTGAAGACGGCCGCGGTCGCCGCGGGGATAGCCGCGAGCGACATTCATCCGCATGCTCTGCGCCACGCCTTCGCCAGCCATCTCTTGCAAAACGGCGCCGACCTGCGCGTCGTGCAGGAACTGCTCGGCCACGCCGATATTTCGACGACGCAGATATACACCCATGTGCTCGATGAGCGGATGCGCGCGATGGTGCGCGATCTGCATCCGCTTTCGGACGAGGCGGCTTCCTGAAGGTTTACGCGACGCGTCGGACGAACTCCGCGACGCGGCCAATCGTCGGAGCGTCCAGAAGCAAAGGCGCATGGCCCTGCCCCGCGACGATATGCTGCTCCATGCCGGGCGCGCTTGCCGCCATTCTGGCGAGGATTTCGGGCGTCAAGAGGTCGGAGTTTTCGCCACGCAGGGCCAACACGGGCCTTCGCGCCAGCGCCTCGAAGGCTTCCCAGAAATCGTAAGGAACCATATCCGGCGTCACCTCGTCGAGCGTATGCGCGAGCGCGGGATCGTAGCGCAACCCAATCCGGCCGTCCTTGAGAACGAAGGTGCGCCCCGCATAAATCTCCCATTCCTCTGGGCTAACCGACGAAAAGGTCGCGCCGGCGGTGAGCCGCATCAGTCCGACGGCGTCGGCCATCGAGGCGAGTGGGGGCAGCTTGCCGACATAGCGTTTTATGCCGAGCAAGCCGGAAAGGTTGATCGACGGACCGATATCATTGAGCACGGCCGCGCGCACGAGGCCGGGCTGGCTTTGCGCGAGGCGCATCGTGTGCAATCCGCCGCGCGACGTGCCCACGAACACCGCGTTCTCAACGCGCGCGTCGGCGAGCGCCCGTAAAATATCGTCCTGCTCGACATCGAGCGTGTAATGCGTCCAATCCGCGTCCCATTGCGACTCGCCGCGTCCGCGATAATCCAGCGCCAGCACGCGCCGCCCCTCGCTGGCGAGCGCCGCCGCGAGGCGCGCGAAATCGTCGGCCGGACGCGTCAGGCCGGGGATGCAAACGATCGGAGCGCCGACGCTCCCGCCGGGATAGTCGACATAATGAAGGCGCAGACCGTCGGCGGAGTTAAGGAAACGGTTGGAAGGCTCGCTATTGGGTTGGGTCATTCGTGGCGCGTCGCGGTTGAGTTTTCCAACAAGACTTGTAGCGCCTCGGTCGACGATCGCGAAAGCCCGAACATCACGGTCAGCCTGGCGGAACCGGACATGACAAATCGCCTTCCTCGCATTTCAAATAATTTTGTAGCTGTTTCACGCGGTCCTTCGTCACCTGCTCCAGGCACATCGAATAGATCATCGGATAGATGCTGCCACCCGAAGCGCCGGAGCTCACGAAGGCGCATTCCGAATCGCGGAAGGCGATCCAGCTTTTTTGCGCCTTGACGAACAGTCCCGCGGCCTGATCCTGGCCCTTGAGCTTCTGGACGATCCGTTTGTAGGCGCGATTAAGGCCTTCGTCGGCCTTCGCGTAGGATTCCGCCGCGCATTGATTTAGCCCGGTCTGGGTTTGATCGGGACACTCCTGGGCGAAGGTCGAACCGCCGCTCAAACAAAGGACGCAGCAGATAGTGGCGAGACGGACGGTTGTGGCCGTTGTCATCAGAAGTCCTCGGAAAGACTGAAGGGCCGCGCGAGACCCCAAGCGGCACTTCTTTTAGCACTGTCGATCTCCCCCGAACCAGCCTCCGCGCCCCTTTGCGGCGCGACCAACGAAGCGATCCTCGGCGTCCGCGGATGCAATAGCCGCCCCGCGGGCCGCCGCCTCTCATCGCCGCTCCTTGACTTCCCGGTTTGTTGCGGCCAGTTTCCGCGCGCCGCGGCGAGGCTTGGTCCAATTCGAGGAAAATAAAACTCCCCATGCGCTCATATCTCGACTTCGAAAAGCCGGTCGCCGAATTGGAAACAAAAGTCGAGGAGCTGCGCCAACTCGCCAGCCAGGGCGACGCGGTCTCCATCGCCGACGAATTGAACAAGCTCGAGGCGAAAGCCGCCAAGGCGCTCGCCGATCTTTACGCGACGTTGACGCCCGCGCAGAAGATCCTGGTCGCGCGGCATCCGGAGCGCCCGCATTTTTCTGAATACGCGCGTCAGCTCCTGACCGATTTCACGCCGCTGGCCGGCGACCGCGCCTTCGGCGAGGACGAAGCCATCGTCGCCGGCTTTGGCCGGTTCAAAGGTCAGCCGATCTGCGTCATGGGCCAGGAGAAGGGCTCCGACACGCAAAGCCGCATGCGCCACAACTGGGGCATGGCGCGCCCCGAAGGCTACCGCAAGGCGGCGCGGTTGATGGAGCTCGCCGACCGCTTCGGCCTGCCGGTGGTCTCGCTGGTCGACACCGCCGGCGCCTTTCCCGGCATAGACGCCGAGGAGCGAGGCCAGGCCGAGGCGATCGCCCGCTCCACGGACATTTCGCTTTCGCTTGGCGTGCCCAATGTCGCGGTGATCGTCGGGGAGGGAGGCTCCGGCGGCGCCATCGCCATCGCCGCCTGCAATAAGGTGTTGATGCTGGAGCACGCGGTCTACACCGTCGCGTCCCCCGAGGCCTCGGCCTCGATCCTGTGGCGCGACGCCAGCAAGGCGCAGGAGGCGGCGACGAGCATGAAGATCACCGCCCAGGACTTGCTGAAATTCGGCATCATCGACGCGATCGTGGCGGAGCCCAGCGGCGGCGCGCATCGCGACCCCAAGGCCGCCATCGCGGCGGTGGGCGAGGCGATTCGCTACGAGTTGTCGAGCCTCTCCACCCTTTCGCGCGAGCAAATCATTAACCTTCGCGCGGATAAATTTATCGCCATCGGCCGGAAGACCTAGCGCCCTCCGCGCCGCCGCCAATCGATAAAACCATGTAAATTCAATGACTAGCGCGCATGTTTCTAGTGCGCGCCGCGATCCGCGGCGACCGCCGGCCGCAGGCGACGGCCACGGTCTGGTCTCAATCTTTTGGTTACTGTTGTATGAGCAATTTGAGGTGAACGCCATGGTTTATGGCGCATTCACCTCTCAAAATCGGACGTTGCAGGCGCGCTGGTCGCGCTGAGAGCGGGGTCTTCATGTTTTCGAGTCGCTCCTTCAAGATCCTCGCTCGCGCTGGCTTTCTGGCGACAGCGTTCGGGCTCGGCGCCTGCGACGACGACGGCTCGCTCGCGCATCGTTCGCTCGCGCCGATCCCCTCCGAGACGCTGGCGCTGATGGAGCAAGCCGGCACGACGAAGGAAGCGCCGACTCTCATCCGCGCCTATAAGAAGGAAGCGGAGCTGGAAGTCTGGAAGATGCGCCCCGACGGGCGTTACGTTCACCTGAAAACCTTTCCGATGTGCCGCTGGTCGGGCCAGCTCGGCCCCAAGACGCGGGAGGGCGACCGGCAGGTTCCCGAGGGTTTCTACACGATCAATCCGAGCCAGCTGAACCCCAATTCGAGCTATTATCTTGCTTTCAACGTCGGCTACCCCAACGCCTACGACCGCGCCCTGGGCCACACGGGCGGCACCATCATGGTGCATGGCGTCTGCTCCTCGATGGGCTGTTTCTCGATGACCGATCGGCAGATCGGAGAGATTTACGCGATTGTCCGCACCTCGCTCAACGCGGGGCAAAACGCCGTCCAGATGCAATCCTATCCGTTCCACATGACGGCGGAGAATCTCGCCAAGCACCGGCTCGATCCCAATATCGCCTTTTGGAAGCAGCTTAAGGAAGGCGCCGACCATTTCGAGGTGACGAAGCAGGAGCCGACCGTCGGTGTTTGCGGCAAACGCTATGTGTTCAACGCGACGCCCGCCAACGGTCAGCATCTCGATCCCGCCGCCGCCTGCCCGCCGCTGAAACACGATCCGCAAATCGCCGCGCTGGTGGCGGAGAAGCAGGCCAAGGACGACGCCAAAATCGCCGAACTCGCCTCGAATGGCGTCAAGCCGATCCGACTCGTCTATCAGGACGGCGGCCAGCATCCCTCTTTCACCGCCCGCGTCGCCGAGGTGAGCCGCCCGGAGGCCCTGGTGCCGCCGACCGAGATCGTGCTCGAAGAACGCGCGCCCAACGCCAAGGGGACGGCCGCGTCCAGGCTCGCCGCGGCCAAGTCGCCGGCGACCAATGTCGCCGCGCGACAGCCCATCGGCGGCGTGAGCGAAACGGCCGTCGCGGCGAACGGCAAGGGCTCCGCGCCCGAGGAGCCAATCAAGGTCTCCGCTCTGGCCAACGAACCCGCCGCCCGCGCCAAGGGCTCCATCAGCGGTTGGCTTGGCCTGCACAAGGATCCCGAACCCGCGCCAGCTCCGGCGGCTGCCGAGACGCCCGCCGCTCCGGAGCCCGCCAAAACGACGGGCAAGTCGACCACCAAGAATTCCGCCAGCGCCGCGGCCAAGGACGGCGCCAAAAAAGTGACGATCGGTCCGCTGGATAAGGCTTTGCGCGCCGCCGACGCTCAAAAGTAGCGCCGCGCCCCCCCGGCGAACCTTTGTCCAACGCGCGGAATTGCTCGAAGGCTCATCTCTTACGGGATCGCGGATTTGAGCGATCGCGTCCCCGCGAGTCGTAACCTTGTATTGCGCATAACGCCGCAAGCGCCTTGGAGGCGCACGGCCCCGCTTGTATAAGAACTTAACGAAGCGGGTGTGACTGGAGAAATCAGCTCGCCAAAATCGCGCCGCCGCGTTTGAGGAAAAGCTTGATGCTTGAAAAATTGGTGGGGTTTTGTCTGCGCTGGCCGTGGCTCGTCGTGTTGTCGACCTTGGCGCTGACCGGCGCCGGAGCATATTTCACCGCGACGCGATTTGCGATTGACACCGACACCGCCCATTTGTTTTCTCCCACCATTCCCTGGCGCCATAATGAAGCCGCGCTTTACAAAGCCTTTCCTCAGCTCGACGACATCATTGTCGCGGTGATCGACGGCGCGACGCCCGAAAAAGCCGAAGACGCCGCCAAACGTCTCAACGCGGCGTTGCAGGGCGCCCCGATGATCTCGCGCTCCTGGCGCCCCGACGACAATGAATTTTTCCGCTCCAACGGCCTGTTGTTTCTGACCACGCCGGAAGTCCGACGCATCGCGGGAACGCTGATCGCCGAGCGCGACGTTTTACAGTCGGTCGCCGAGGATCCCAGCCTGCGCGGCCTCGCTGGCGTCGTGCTGACCAATCAGCAGCAGATTGGCGGCAGCCAGCGCGGTCTCGCCATGTTCAGCGCCGGGCTCGACGAAATGTCGAGCACCTTCGAGCTGGTTCTGGCCGGAGAGCCGGCCCGCGTCTCCTGGGAGAAACTGCTTTCGGCCGGCGCGGCGCAACCGGTAAACCCTTCTCCGGCGGCGCCCGATTTGCGACGCATCGTCCTGATCAAGCCGATCATCGACTATTCGGCGCTGCAACCGGGAGCCGACGCGATCGAACTGGTGCGCAAGACCGCAGCGGATCTGAAGCTCGCGAAGGACCAGGGCGTGACGCTGCGGCTGACCGGACAAGTGCCGCTCGCCGACGAAGAATTCGGCACGATTTCCGAAAATATGGAGGTCAATCTCTCCATAACCTTGGGGATCGTGGCTCTGATCCTGTTCGCCGCCTTGCGCTCTCCCAAGCTTATCCTCGCCGTGCTGGCGACCTTGATCGCGGGACTCGCGCTCACGGCGGGTCTTGGCATTATCCTGATTGGGCGCTTCAATCTGATCTCGGTCGCCTTCGCGGCGCTATTCATTGGCCTCGGCGTCGATTTTGGCATTCAATTCGCCACCCGCTATCGCGAGGAGCGTCACAAGACCCTCGCGCTCGGGGATCATCTCGACGAGGCGTTGCTCGCCGCGACGCGCGGCATCGGCGGCTCGCTGACGCTGGCGGCGGTGTCCCTGCTGGCGGGCTTCTTCTGCTTCCTGCCAACCGATTTTCGCGGCGTTTCGGAACTCGGGCTGATCGCCGGCTTCGGCATGATCATCGCCTATCTGACCACGCTGACCTTTTTGCCGGCGGCGATTAAACTGCTCCGTCCCCGCGCGGAAAAACTCCCCGTCGAGACCGCCATGCTGGCGCCTGTCGATCGCTGGATCCTCGGTCATCGCGCGCTGGTGATCCTTGGCGCCGTGGGGTTGACCCTTCTGGGATCGCCCTATCTGCGCCATTTGAACTTCGACTCCAACCCGATGGACCTGCGCAATCAAAAGGTCGAGTCGGTCGCGACTTTCCTCGATCTGACGAAAAATCCTCAGACGGCGCCCAACACAATCGAGATTCTCGCGCCCTCGCTGGACGCCGCGCGCGACATCGCCAAGAAGATCGCCGCCTTGCCGGAAGTCGATCACGTCGTCACGGCGGACACGCTGATCCCCGCCGATCAGGAGGAAAAACTGCCGCTGATCGAAAACGCGGCTTATCAGCTGCGCAATGTGCTTGCTCCCAAGGTGAAGCCGGCGCCCAGCGTCGCCGAGACGATCAAGTCGCTCGACACCGCCGCCAAGACGTTGCTTCAACGCGCCGGCGGGCGCGACGCGCCACAATCCGTGAGCCGCTTCGCCGAGGTTCTGGACGCCCTCGCCCGTTCCGACGCAGAAACGCTGGAGGCGGCGCGCATCGCCGCCTTCACGGATTTCGACCGGCTCCTCGGCGAAATGCGGCAAGCGCTGTCGGCCAAGCGCGTAACCCTCGACGTTCTCCCCGCCGATCTGGCGAGCGACTGGATTTCGCCGTCCGGCCAATATCGCGTCGAGGCGTTCCCCAAGGGCGACGGCAACGACCGCGAAGTCATGACCGCTTTCGCGCGGCAAGCGCAAAAAATCGCTCCCGACGCCAGCGGTCCGCCGATCGTCGTCGCGGAGGCCGGCAATACGGTGGTGCGCGCCTTCCAACTCGCGGGGCTCTATTCGTTCATCGCCATCTTCGCGATTTTGGCAATCGCCTTGCGCAACGCGACCCATGTCGCCCTGACGCTGGGCCCATTGTTGCTGGCGGGCGTGTTGAGCCTCGAAACCGCCGACCTGTTGGGGATGTCGCTGAATTTCGCCAACATCATCGCGCTGCCGCTGATGTTCGCGGTCGGCGTCGCGTTTCACATTTACTATGTGATCGCCTGGCGGAAGGGCATCGTGGACGTATTGTCGTCTAGCCTGACGCGGGCGATCTTCTTTAGCGCGCTCACCACCGGCACCGCCTTCGGCAGCCTGTTCCTGTCGAGCCACCCGGGAACCGCGAGCATGGGCGCGCTGCTCGCGATCTCGCTTTTTTTCACGCTGCTCGCCGCCTTTATCGTCGTTCCGGCCTTTCTCGGCCCGCCGCCGTCGCGCGGCGGAGAGTAGGGCGGCGCGCCGCCCTGACGCCAATCTTCGCTTTGCTCCGAACTCGTGTTAGGGTTTTATTATGATGACCAGATCGCTCGGCAAAGTCGCCCTTGTGCTAGTGTTGGCGTCACCGGTTTACGCGGGCGAAGCCATCCATGGCCTTTGGGTTCGCGGCGGACACGACAACGAAAAGCTGGAATTCTACGATTGCGACGGTCAGCTTTGCGCCAAGGAAACGGAGCTTCCCCCAGACGGCTCGCCAGCGACGGTGATTTTGCGCCATGCGGCGAAGACCGCGCCCGACCAATGGAAGGGTCCATTGTTCAACCCGGAGAACGGCAAGCTGTACACTGGCACGATCACGCTCGACAAGCCCAATCAATTAACCTTGAAAGGCTGTCTGATCGCGTTCTTGTGTCAGAGCGAAACGTGGACGCGCGTCGTCAATAGCGCGCCTGACAAAGCTCCCGCTCCCAGCGCCGACAAAGCCCCGCCAAGCCCGGTCAAGACGGCGCCTAGCCCGGGGGCAAAAGCCGCGCCCAGCGCGGCCAAGACGACCGCGCCAAGCGCGGCCAAGACCGCGCCCAGCCCCGCCAAAACCGCGCCAAACGTGGCCAAGAGCTCGCCCAGCGCCGCCAAGCCCACGCCGGGCGCGGACAAGACGGCGCCCATCGCCGAACCGGCGCAATAACCGCCTCTTTCGACAAAGCGGGCTTTGGAGTTTTTTGGCCCCGCGCGGTGGACCCCGCTCGGGTCGTCCATCAATGCGATTGATCCGCCGAGGGGTTCGGCGTTTCGAAGAAAAAGCGCAAAACCCCCGCGTCGCCGCTGTCCTCGACGGGAACATGCCAGAACTTCGAATCCATGTAGGGAAAACGTTCGAACGACAAATGGATTTTGGTGAGTTGCGCATGGTTGTGCAAGCCGCGCATCAGCGCGCGTTCGAGCAGCCCGAGCAATTCCTGCTCATGTTCCGGGGCTTGGGTCACCGTCAGCATTGTGTGATTCGCGAGCTTTGACGCCCTGTCGAAAACTTGCTCGAAGTTCACCGCCGCCATGTGTTTCTCCAGGAGTCCAAACCAACCATCAAGACAGAAGTCTACGCATTGCTTCCCAGCGGGTGCCTCGAAATGCCGCGAAAGCTTAAACGCCGGTAGCTCCAACGTGTAAGTTTTTCGCCTCGCCAACCAGGGTGTCTTATCATCCGCGCATCTTCGCTAAAATGCTTTTTCATTTCGTTTAGCCGCGTGTTTAACAGGAAGAATTATGTTTGCGGCGAAAGTATGGGAGAAGGCACCGGTAACATGCTCGCCTAAAGCGAGGGAAAAGTCGAGCGCATTCCCCATCGATCGTCGAAGACGAGGTCGTCCAAGGCAAGCCGCCGCGCCCATCGCTTCACCTCGAGTTCGGGACGCGGATAGGCGCGTTCGATGAATCCGACGCACAGATAGGCGACCACGGCGATTTCCTCGGGTATGCCGAGAATGGCGCGCAAGTCGCTCTCGCGCATGATGCTCACCCATCCGACGCCCACGCCCTCGACTCGCGCGGCGAGCCAAAGATTTTGCACCGCGCAGGCCGTGCTGAGCAAATCGGTGTTGGGCTGCAGGGATCGCCCCAACCCGGTCGTCCCATGACGGGCGCGGTCGCATGTGACGCATATGTTGAGCGGCGCCTTGAGTATGCCCTCCAATTTCAGGTCGCGATAAAGTTCACGCCGCTCCGGCGCGATCACCTGCTCCTCGGCGCGCACCCCTTGCGCGAAGGCCGCGGCCACGCGCGATCTAACCTCGCGGTCGCGCACCAGGATAAAATTCCATGGCTGCATGAAACCGACCGACGGCGCGTGATGCGCCGCGTCGAGGATCCGCATGATCGTTTCGCGCGGCACCTCGGTGTCGAGAAACTCGTCGCGAACGTCCCGGCGTTCGTAAATCGCGCGATAGACGGCGTCGCGCTCGGCCCGCGAGAAAGTCCCGGCTGGTCCCAGGGACGCCTCCCGATCGGCTCGCTTATCCTCGGACATCAGGCCGCAACCCCAAGGCCAACGCCAGTCGCTCCCAGTCTTGAGGCGCGGCGGGCAGGCCAAAACGCAACCATTTCGGGCGCTCCGCGAAGCGACGCGTCAAAATCCCGGCCAGGCAGAGCCGTTCGAACCAGTTCGCCGCGTCATCATGCTGGGCGAGCCGGAACAGGCCCGCGCCGCCGATAATCGCGAAGCCGGCCGCCGCCAGCAAGGCGTCGAGACGGCGCGCCGAACATTCGAGCAGCGCGGCGTTCCCTTCGAGCCAGACGCCGTCGGCCAGCGCGGCCGCGCCGACGACGAGCGCGGGACCACTGACGCTCCAGGGCCCGAGCGCCTCGCGCAGCCGCGCGGCGACCGTCGACTCGCACAGAGCGAAGCCAAGTCGCGCGCCGGGCAGGCCATAGGCCTTGCCAAAGGAGCGCAGCACGATGAGATTGTCGCCCGCCGCCGGCGCGACGCTAGCCTCGGGGGTGAAATCGACAAAGGCCTCGTCGACGATCAGCACGCCGCCGCGCGGCGCCATGCGGCGCGCCAACTCGACCAAGCATTCCGGCGGGACGAGCCGGCCATCGGGATTGTTGGGATTGACAACGATCGCCGCTTCCAGTTCCTCGAGTTCGTCCAGCGTCGCCGCGACGCTCGCGCGGGCGCCGCTCGCGCGCCAACTCGCCGCGTGTTCGGCGTAAGTGAAGCCGAGCGTCGCGACGCGGCGCGCCGGGAAAAGCCGCGGCAAACATTGAATAAAGGCCTGCGTCCCCGCGCCGGCCACGACCTCGATCCGCGTCGGAGCGCGATAGGCCTTGGCGGCCGCGGCTTCGAGGAGCGCCAGCGCATTCTCGTCGGGGAGCCGGGTCCAGGCTTCCGGGGCGATGGCGGGAAGCGGATAGGCGCGCGGGCTGACGCCCGTCGAAAGATCGATCCAGGGCTCGGGCGCCGAGGGAAAACGCCGCCGCGCCGCGTCCAGCCCGCCGCCGTGCCTGATAGGCGCGCCATGTGGGAGCGCGGCGTCGCGGCCGACGATGCTCAACGCCGGGTTCATCGGGCGAGTTCCAGAAGCTGGTCGAGGTCGATATGACGCGCGATATGCTCAGCCAGCGCGTCCAGCGTCTCGTCGATCCGCGCCTCGTAGCGCAGCGACGACGGCTCGGCTTCGAGCCGGCGCAGCCACACTGCGCGTTGCTCCTCTCGGGCGAACAACCCATGAACGTAAACGCCGCTAACGAGCCCGTCGCGCGAGACGGCGCCGTCGAGCCTCCCGTCGTCGAAGCGCAGCGCGGGCCGCGCGCAATCGGGCCCGGAGGTCGCGCCCATGTGCATTTCATAGCCGTCGAACGGCGCGCGGTCGGCGATGCTTTCGCCCCTCGCCTGGCTCAGCTTTTTCCGCGCCCCGAGCACTGTCGCGACATCGAGCAGTCCCAGCCCTTCCGTCTCGCCTGGCGGACCTTCGACTCCAGAGGGGTCGGCGATGCTTCGTCCCAACATTTGATAGCCTCCGCATACGCCCAGCACACGCCCGCCCCGACGTAGATGGGCGGCGAGGTCGATATGCCAGCCCTCGGCGCGAAAGGCCATAAGGTCGGCGATGGTCGCCTTCGACCCAGGCAGAATGACGAGCCGCGCGTCTCCCGGCAAGGGCGCGCCGGGCGGAACGAAAATCACGGAGACGCCGGATTCCGCCTTCAGGGGATCGAGATCGTCGAAATTGGCGATGTTGGGCAATAGCGGCACGGCGATCTTGGCGCCCCCCCGCCCGCGCGCGTTCTGGCCGCGCAGGCCGAAGGCGTCCTCGGCCGGAAGTCTCGCGGCGCCCTCGAAGAACGGCAGAAGCCCGAGCGCCCGCCAGCCGGTGCGCCGCGCCACAAAGGCCATTCCATCCTCGAACAGCGACGGATCGCCCCGAAATTTATTGACGATGAAGCCTTTGATCAGAGCCGCGTCGGACGGCTCGATCACCGCCTGACAGCCGACAAGCTGGGCGATCACCCCGCCCCGGTCGATGTCGCCAACGAGCACGACCGGCGCGTCCGCCGCGCGGGCGAACCCCATATTGGCGATGTCGCCCGAGCGCAAATTGACTTCCGCCGCGCTGCCGGCGCCCTCGATCAGGACGAGATCGGAGCGAGAGCGCAGCCGCGCGAAACTCTCCAGAACGCGAGGCATGAGGCGCGGCTTCCAGCCCTGATAATCGCGCGCCAGCGCCTGGCCGATCACCTCGCCCTGAACGATCACCTGCGAGCCGGCGGCGCCCTGCGGCTTGAGCAGCACCGGATTCATATCGACGCTGGGCGCGAGCCGCGCCGCGCGCGCTTGAAGCGCCTGGGCGCGGCCAATCTCGCCGCCCTCCGCCGTCACCGCAGCGTTGTTCGACATGTTTTGCGGTTTGAACGGCGCGACCCTGAGGCCGCGATTCGCGAAGGCGCGGGCCAGCGCGGCGACGACCAGAGATTTGCCCACGTCCGAACCCGTGCCCTGAATCATCAGGATTTTGCTCATGGCGTGGCGCTTGCGCCAAGAAAGACCATCGCGGCGTCGAGATCGGCGAGCCGTGGAATGTCGCCATAAGCCGGCGGCGCGATCACAATGACTTCGAGATATAGCGCGCGCGCCGCCTCGATCTTGGCGTAGGTCGAAGCTCCGCCGCTGTTCTTCGTCACGACGACGTCGATTCGCTGTTCGCGCATCAACGCGATTTCATCCTCGCGTTCGAACGGCCCGCGCGCGAGAATCACCGTGGAAAGCGGCGGCAGGTCTTGGCTCTCCGGCGGTTCGATGGAGCGGATCAGATATTCGTGCTGGGGACTGGCGCGAAAAGCGGCGACGCCGAGGCGCCCGATGGTGAGGAACACCCGGCGCTTCGCCTCCCCCAGCGCCCGCGCCGCGCTCTCATTGTCGGAGGCCTCGGTCCAGCGGTCGCCCTCTCGCACGCGCCAGGGCGGGCGCGAAAACACGGCGAGCGGCACGCCGAGCGCCGCGCAAGCCGCCCGCGCATTGGCCGAAATGCGCGCGGCGAACGGATGCGTCGCGTCGATCACGCGGTCGATTCCGGCCTCCGTGAGATAGCGCATAAGTCCCTCGACGCCGCCAAAGCCGCCGATGCGCGTTGGCATGCCGACATCCAAAGGCGCATTGGTGCGCCCCGCGAGCGACATCACCGCGTCGATCCCGGGCGCCCGCGCGAGACGCTCGGCGAGCCGCCGCGCTTCGCCCGTTCCTCCCAGAACGAGCACGCGCAAAGACTTGAGCTCAGGCGCCGCGACGGTGGGCATGCGGTCTTTCTAATCCTTGGCGAGCGCGAATCTCATGCGCGCGGGCGTTTCCCCCGATTGGGAATCATGTTCTATACTCCGCCGTCCGAGGATTCGAAACGGAGGTTAGCAATGAGGGGATTGCCGCGCGTCGCCTTGGTCATGGCCGTGACGCTTCTTACGTCTGTCGCCGCCCTCGCCGGCCCCGCCGGCAAATGGCGTGTCGGCGACGGAACGGCTGTTATCAGCATTCACAACTGCGGCGCCGGCCTGTGCGGTTCGATCGATTCAATTTCCGATCGCAACGCCAAGGACGAAAACAATCCCAACCCCGCTCAACGCTCGCGCGCCCTGCTCGGCCTGCCAATCCTGAGCCTCCAGAAGAGCGGCGACAATCTGTGGTCCGGCACGATCTACAACGCCAAGGATGGTCAGAATTATTCGGCGCGGTTGAGCCAGAAGAGCGACACCGTGGTCACGCTCGAAGGTTGCGTGCAAGACACCAATATTTGCGGCGAGGACCAGTGGACGCGGCTGCGCTGAGACGCGTCCTGGGTCGACGCTTCGCTTCGCCGTAACGTGTGCTCTCGCATTATTCCGCCGCGACCTTCGCCGGCGCCTCGGCCGCGCGAAACTCTATGAGCAACCGCGCTTCCTCGGCTTGGGCGAGAGAGATATGCCGCGCCTTGATATGGCCGAAGCCGCGGATTTTTTCGGGAATCCGCGCGAGCGCGACCGCTGTCGCGTGACTTCGCGGCGTGAGGCGCGCGACGATTTCATCGATCAACGCCTCGTAATCGGCCAATATTTTCCGCTCGACGACGCGGTCGTTGTTAAAGCGCGTGATATCCAACCAAGAGCCGCGCAGCCATTTAAGCCGCGCCAGAATTTTCATCGCCGAGAACATCCAAGGACCGAAGGTCATTTTCCGCGAGCCGCCGAAATCGTTCTTGGGCTGCAGGAACGGGATCGGCGGCGCGAGATGCAGTTCGAGCCGCAACTCGCCTTCGAAATTCTCGTCGAGCTGGCGCTGAAAGGAGCCATTGGTGTAAAGCCGCGCGACTTCGTATTCATCCTTGGCGGACATGACCTTGAAGAGATATCGCGCGACCGCGTCGGTCAATTCTCGCGCTTCTCCTATGCACGCCGTTTCGGCTTGACGGATTTGTTCGACGCGCGCCCGGTAGCGCCGCGCATAGGCCGCGTTCTGATAATCAACGAGAAACGCCGCGCGGCGCTCGATCACTTCCTCGGGCGTCCTCGACTTCTCGCGCGTTTCGTTCTTCGCGCGGAGCGAACGAGCCACCGCTTCGACGCTGGCGAGGTCGTGCGCGGCCTGTCGTCCCCATTTAAACGCCTGATGATTCATCGGCACCGATTCGCCGTTCAATTCGATCGCCCGCAAGATCGATTTGTCGGACAGCGGCAAATAGCCCTTCTGCCATGCGAAGCCGAGCATGAAAATATTGGCGGCGATGGAGTCGCCAAGCAGCGCCAGCGCCAGCGCCGTCACATCCACGAAGTCGATCCGCGCGCCGCTGACGCCTCGAATGGCCTGTTTGATTTCCTCCGCCGGCAACACGAAGTCGGGATTACGCTCGATGTCGCCGGGGAAAACCTCGGCGCTGTTGACGACGACCGCCGTGCGATTGGAATCGATGGCGGAAAGCACCAGCTTCGCGCCCGCGACCACAAGATCGCAGCCCAGCATCAGATCGGCCTCGCCCGCCGCGATGCGAATGGCGTGGACGTCGGCGGGCGCGCGGCCGATCTTCACGTGACAATAGACCGCGCCGCCCTTTTGCGCGAGGCCCGCCATGTCGATGACGCCCACGCCCTTGCCCTCGAGATGGGCGGCGAGCCCCAGCAGAGCCGAGATCGTAACGACTCCGGTGCCGCCCAAGCCCGCGATCAGCACGCCGTAGGGCGTAGGACCGATCTGGGCCAGCGTCGGCTCCGGCAACGACGGCTGACGGGCCGCGTCCGCGGCGCTCGGAAGCGGAGCCTTTTTCATGCGCGCGCCGTGCACGGTGACAAAGCTCGGGCAAAAGCCTTCGAGACAGGAAAAATCCTTGTTGCAGGCGGATTGGTCGATGCGGCGCTTGCGTCCAAATTCCGTTTCGAGCGGTTGCACCGCGACGCAGTTTGACGCCGTGCCGCAGTCCCCGCAGCCTTCGCATACGAGTTCGTTGATGATGACGCGCGCGTCCGGGTCGGGATATTGTCCGCGCTTGCGCCCGCGACGCTTTTCGGCGGCGCAGGTCTGATCGTAGATCAAAACCGTGACGCCTTCCGTTTGCGCCAGCTCGCGCTGCACCTCGTTGAGGATGTTGCGGTGGTGGATTTTAAGACCCGGCGGCCAGGCGATCGTCGCGGGATATTTATTCGGCTCGTCGGTGACGAGCGCGATTTTTTTCACGCCCTCGGCGGCGACCTGATGCGCGATCGCCTCGACGGTTAGATCGCCTTCATGCTTCTGGCCGCCGGTCATCGCGACGACGCCGTTGAAGAGAATCTTGAATGTGATGTGCGTCTTGGTCGCCACCGCGAAACGTATGGCGAGCGAGCCCGAATGATTATAGGTGCCGTCACCGAGATTCTGGAACACATGGGCGCGCGTCGAAAAAGGCGCCTCGCCGATCCAATTGGCGCCCTCTCCGCCCATGTGGGTGTAGCCCTCGGTCGAGCGCCCCATCCATTGCGCCATGTAATGGCAGCCGATGCCGGTGTAGGCGCGCGCGCCCTGCGGAACATGGGTCGAGGTGCTATGCGGACAGCCCGCGCAAAAATGCGGAACGCGCACCGTCACCTCGGTGAGATTGGCGCGCTTTTGTTGCAAAGCCTCGAGCCGCGCGACGCGCCTCTCCAGCTCTTCGCCACGGTGATACTTCAACAACCGGCGGCCGATGGCTATGGCGACGTCATTGGCGTCGAGCGCGCCCTTGACCGGAAACAGCCATTGGCCGTTCTCGTCCTTCTTGCCGATGCAGAGCGGCTGATTGGGCGCGCCGTAAAGCTGCTCGCGCAGCTGCGTTTCGATCAGCGAGCGCTTTTCCTCGACAACAATGATGAGATCGAGCCCGCGCGCGAAGTCGCGCAAGCCTTGCGGCTCCAGCGGCCAGGGACAGGCGATCTTGTAGAGCCGGAGTCCGAGATCATTGGCCTTGACCTCGTCGATCCCGAGATCGTCCAACGCCTGACGCACGTCGAGATAGGATTTGCCGACCGTGATCACGCCGATCTTCGCGTTGGGGCCGCCCGAGGTGATGATCTTATTGAGACGATTGGCGCGGATGAAGGCGAGCGTCGCGTCGAGCTTGCTCTCCTGAAGCCGCGCCTCCTGCGCCAGCACGGGATCGGCCGCCCTGATGTTCAGTCCTCCCGGCGGCATCAGAAAATCGGTGGGCGTCACGACGGTCACGCGGCCAAGCGACGCATCGACGGAAGCCGTGGATTCAACCGTGTCCTTGAGGCATTTTAGGCCGACCCAAACGCCCGCGTAGCGCGAAAGCGCATAGCCATGGAGCCCGTAATCCAGAATCTCCTGCACTCCGGCGGGAGAAAGTATGGGCATCATCACGTCGACGAAATGAAAGTCGGACTGATGCGCCGTGGTGGACGACTCCGCCGTGTGATCGTCGCCCATCAACGCCAGCGCGCCGCCTAAGCGCGAAGACCCAGCGAGATTGACATGGCGCAGCACGTCGCCGCTGCGATCGACGCCCGGCCCCTTGCCATACCAGAGCGAGAACACGCCATCATATTTGCCTTCGCCGCGCATCTCCGCCTGCTGCGCGCCCCAGATCGCGGTCGCGGCCAGATCCTCGTTGAGACCCGGCATGAACAAGATATCATTCTTGTCGAAATAGGGCTTCGCGCGGTGCATTTGCGCGTCGACGCCGCCGAGCGGCGAGCCGCGATAGCCCGTCACCAGACCGGCGGTGTTGAGGCCGGCGCGGCGATCCATCTCCTTTTGCATCAGCAGAAGACGCACGACCGCTTGCGTTCCGGTCATCAACGCGCGTTCCTTGCCAAGATCGTATTTATCCGCGAGCGTCGACTCGCTATGGGCGACTTCGCTGTTCGAGGCGCCCGCGAGACTGTCCGCCATACCTGATCTCTCCTGCGATTGAGCGCATCGTCGCCTAAAGCCCGCCGGCGCCCGCCATTCGCCCCGCCAGAAGACGCGGCGACCGTCGGCGCGATCCCGCGCGGGCCCCGTCATGCCGTTTCGTTTGACGGGCCCTCAAGTTCCACGAACCTATAAGGAGCGTCCGGGAGAAGCTCGCCCCACGCCAGTCGCGCCTCATCGCGCCAGTCGGTCCGAGCGCCCAAGACGCGGCAATTACGCCGCCACATTCTATGTCGGTGGCGCTAACCCTTTCAAGGACGCTTATGCTACTATAGCGGCCCGGGGTAAAGGGCGTCGTCAGCGCCCTTTTTTCGCCCTCTTCGCCACGTAGTCGTCGAGAGTCGATGACGTTCCGATTCAAACATCCTTCCCTTCCCTTACCGCGTGTTTTGTTTTCGCGCGCGCTGACGCTCGCGTTGTTGGCGGCGAGCGGCGCCGCGAGCGCCCATCCTCATGTCTGGGTCGCCGTGCGCAGCGAGGTCGTGTTCGCGCCGGACGGAAAGATCATGGGGATGCGCCACGCCTGGGAATTCGACGAAATGTATTCCGCCTTCGCGGTGCAAGGTCTTGGCAAGGACGGCAAGCCGCCGACTCGCGAGGAGCTGGCGCCGCTCGCCAAGACCAACGTCGAGTCGCTGGCCGAATTCGAGTTCTTCACCTTCGCCAAACAGGGCGGCGCCAAACTCAAGTTTCTCGAGCCGACCGACGTCACATTGGAGTCGAACGAGAAAAAGATCGTCACCCTGCGTTTCTTGCTGCCGCTGGAAGCTCCCGTTCCGGCGCAAAAGCCCTTTTCTTTTCAGGTGTATGACCCAACTTACTTCGTCTCCTTCAGCTTCGAGAAGCAAAATCCCATAACCCTCTCGAAGCCGCCCGCCGGTTGTTCCGTGAGCGCCGTCGAGCCAAAGCCCCTCGTCGCCGAGGAAAATAAAAAATTGACCGAGGCGTTTTTCCAAAATTTCTCGCCCGGCGCGGATTTTGGGATAAAACTCGCGACCCGCGTCATCGTGGCCTGCCCGTGATGACGGCGAAAGGACGCCTTGTCGCCATGCTACTGTTGGCGCTCGTGACGTTCGGCTGCGCGGACCGCGCGGCGACCGCCCAGACAAGCCGCAATCCCTTCGCCATCTCCGGAGGCGAGGCCGCGGGCGCCGCTACCGGGCTGGCGGGAACGATTCTCGCCTGGCAGAACAAATTTCACATCGAACTGCAAACCGCCGCCAAGGCCCTCAAAACCAGCGGCTCCGCCTTCTGGACGCTGGCGGGGGCGAGCTTCGCCTATGGCGTGTTTCACGCCGCGGGTCCGGGCCACGGCAAGGCCGTGCTGGCCTCCTATATGATCGCCAGCGAAACCGCGCTGCGGCGCGGCATGATTCTCGCGGCGCTGGCCGCCCTGCTCCAGGGCTGCGTGGCGATAGCCTTGGTCGGAGCGGCGGCGGCCCTGCTGGGCGCCACGGCGATGCAAATGAAAAGCGCGGCGAACACGATCGAACTCGCGAGTTACGGCGCCATCGCGCTGCTCGGCGTCGGCCTCGTTTGGAAAAAAGGCTGGGCTTTTCTCGCCGCGTTGCGGGCGCCGCCGGAAATCGTCGCGAGCCGCGGCGGCTTTTATTGCGAGGCCGTGGACGATCCTTCGCATGTGCATTCGGCGAGCTGCGGTCACCTCCACGCGGTCGACCCGACGGCGTTGGAGCGCGATTTCTCTTGGTCCGGCGCGCTCGGCGCGGTCGCCGCCGCCGGGCTGCGCCCTTGTTCCGGCGCCATTCTGATTCTTGTCTTCACCCTCGCGCAAGGCATGTTTTGGGCCGGCGCGAGCGCCGTGCTGCTGATGTCGGCCGGCACGGCCATCACGACCGGACTTCTGGCCGCTTGCGCGGTGTTCGCGCGGCAAACCGCGCGGCGATGGAGCGGCCCCGGTCGGCGCTGGACCTCGCTCGCCGGGCGCGGAGCCGAATTGCTGGCGGCGGCGCTCGTCATGGGCCTGGGCTTGGCGCTTCTCGTTGGCGCGGGCCTTAACGGCGGGGCCTGACCCGCTCATTCTTGCCGCGATGCGGCGCCGAAGTTTTTCGCGCCTTGGCTGTTTGTTTCGATGCATATGCTATCTTTACAAATGATCCTCACTATCGACCGAAGCGTTAGACGGCGAAAGGCGATATTCTCATGACTGGCTTAAAGATCGCGGACGATCCCTATGCCTCGCGTCCCTGGCTGGCCTGCTATCCGCCTTACGCCCCCGCCGACATCGACGAAGCAAGCTACTCGACGCTCAACGCGATATTCCGCGACACCGTGGCGACATATAGTGATCGACCGGCCGTCGAGAGTTTTGGCGCTGTTCTAACCTACGCGGAACTCTCCCGCGCCGCGGAGGCCGTCGCTTCCTGGCTGCAGGCGCGCGGGCTGGAGAAGGGCCAGCGCGTCGCGATCATGTCGCCTAATGTCGCGACCTATCCGGCTCTCGTTTTTGGGATTTTACTGGCTGGCGGCGTCGTCGTGAATGTCAATCCGCTCTACACGCCGCACGAACTCGAGCACCAGATCAACGACGCCGGAGCTCGTTTCATTTTCGTCCTGGAGAATTTCGCGCATACGGTCGCGCACGCTTGGCCAAATATGCGTATCGAGGAGGCTATCGTCACCGCGCCCGGCGATCTCCTCGGCTTCAAGGGCATGCTCATCAACGCCGTGTCGCGCTGGGTCAAGCGCGCGGTGCGCCCCTATGCCCTGCCAGCGTCGACGCGCTTCGCCGGCGTGTTCCGGGAGGGACGGAAGCGCCCGTTTCAGCCGGTCGACGTATCGCGCGACGACATCGCCTTTCTGCAGTACACCGGGGGAACGACCGGCGTGGCCAAGGGCGCGGTGCTGTTGCATCGCAACGTCGCCGCCAATGTCGCGCAAGCGATCGCCTGGGTCCGGCCGCTCGTCGCGGGCAAGCACGTCATGGTCACGGCGCTGCCGCTCTATCATATTTTCGGCCTCACCGCCTGCTGCCTGCTGGTGACGAGCATCGGCGGCTGCTGCCTGATGATCGCCAATCCGCGCGACATCCCGGGCTTCGTCAAGACCTTGCGCAAATCGCCGTTCACGATGTTTTCGGGAGTGAACACTCTTTACGCGGCGCTCGCCGACAATAAGGATTTCGCGAGCGTCGATTTTTCACATCTGGTCTTTTGCATCTCGGGCGGCATGGCCACGCAGGACGCGGTGGCCCGCCGCTGGAAAAAGGTCACCGGCAAAGCCATCGTCGAAGGCTACGGACTTTCCGAAACCTCTCCCATCGTCACCTCGAATCTCGTGGATCTCCACGAGTTTTCGGGCTCCATCGGCTATCCCTATCCTTCCACGCACATCTCCATCCGCCTTGAAGACGGCTCTCCCGCGCCCTTCGGCGAGCGCGGCGAATTATGCGTCAAGGGTCCGCAGGTGATGCCCGGCTATTGGATGAAGCCGAAGGAGACCCAGGAAGTCATGACCGAGGACGGCTTTTTCCGCACCGGCGACGTAGCGATCATGCTGCCCGACGGCCAGATTAAAATCGTCGATCGGCTGAAAGAGATGATCCTCGTCTCGGGATTCAATGTCTATCCGAACGAGGTCGAGGACGTTTTGGCCCATCACCCCAAGGTCAAGGAGGTCGCGGTCATCGGCGCGCCGGACCGCCATTCGGGCGAAACGCCAATCGCCTTCATCGTCCCGCGCGACAATAGCCTTACCGTCGGCGAGCTCTCCGCCTTCGTGCATGAAAATCTGACCGGCTACAAGAGGCCGAGACATTACGAATTCCGCGAGAGCCTGCCAAAGAGCGCGGTCGGAAAAATCCTGCGCCGCGTGCTGCGCGACGAATATGTCGCGCGTCCCGTGAACGAACCCGACGCCGGGTGAGGGCCGCGCCGCGCCGCCCTCACCCGCGAAACTCAGCCGCCGCCTCGTCGATCGCCGCATAGACGAGATCAAGCTCCTCCGCCTCGATGCAATATGGCGGCAGCACGTAAATCGTTTGTCCGAGCGGGCGCAGCAGCAGGCCGCGCGCGTTGAAAAAGCGCAGCAGTTCGAGCCCGATCGAAGCGAGATAGCCGCGCCGCGGCGTCGCGAGATCGAGCGCCGTGATCGTCCCCAGGCGCCGAACATTGACAAAGCGCGGATCGCTCTCGAAGCGCGCGAGGCGCTCGGCCTGCATCGCGCATAGCTTCGCGACAGCCTCGCGCGCGCCCATTTCCCAAATGTCGAGATTGGCCAGCGCGGCGGCGCAGGCTATCGGGTTCGCCGTGTAGGAGCTCGAATGAAAAAACGCGCGCGCGCGATCGTCCGAAAGATGCGCGTCGAAAATCTCCTTGCCGCACATCGTCACGGCGAGCGGCAGCGCGCCGCCCGTGAGGCCCTTGGCGTAGCAAGCGATATCCGGGACAATTCCCGCCTGTTCGCAGGCGAACAGCGTTCCGGTTCGGCCAAAGCCGGTCATCACCTCGTCGGCGACGAACAGCACGCCATGGCGCGCGCAAATATCTTTCATTTCGCGCAGAGTCGACGCCGAATAGATCAGCATGCCGCCCGCGCCCAGAATCAGCGGCTCGGCGACAAAGGCCGCCCCGCCGGCCTTGCAGGCCGCCTCCAGCGCGTCGAAACATTGCTGCTCGCGCCCCTGGTCCGGAAAGGGAATGCGCGCGACGTCGAACAGCAAAGCCTCATAGCTCGCGTTGAACGGCGAGCGCGCGCCCGCCGACATCGTGCCGATCGTGTCGCCGTGATAGCCATGCTCGAGCGCGACAATGCGCGTGCGCGCCTCGCCGCGATTGCGCCAGAAGCCAAGCGCCATTTTGATCGCGACCTCGACGCAAGTGGAGCCGCTGTCCGAATAAAACACATAGTCGAGACCTCTAGGCGTGATCTCGACGAGGCGCCGCGCCAGACTTTCGGCGGGCTCATGGGTGAAGCCGGCGAAGATAATCTGATCGAGCAGTTCCGCCTGATCCTTGATCGCCCGCACGATCTCCGGGCGGCGATGGCCATGGGTGATCACCCACCAGGAAGAGATGGCGTCGAGAAAGCGCGCCCCATCCTCCGCCTCCAGCCAGCAACCCTCGGCGCGGACGATTTTTATCGCGCCGGGTTGCAGGGCGTGCTGCGTGTAAGGGCGCCAGACCGGCGAGTTCGTGACGAGAGTCATGGCTTAGTTCTAAACGAAATCCGCGACGGCGAAAGCCTCGGCGAAGGCGCGCCGCAAAGTCTCGGAATTCAGCGGGTAAAGGTTCGGCAGGCGGCCGAGCATGGCGACGCGCCCCATGCGCGCAATCGTGTTTTGCGTGTCTTCGTTCGCCTCGCCGACAAAGGCGACCCCGCGCAACGGAATGTCGCGACGCCGCAGCGCCTCCATGGTCAACAGGCTGTGACTGATCGTTCCAAGCGTGGTGCGCGCGACGACGATCGTGGGGAAGCGCCAGCGCGCCAAAAGATCGATCGTCGGCGTCTCGATGGTCAGCGGCGTCATCACGCCGCCCGCCGTCTCGATGACGAGCGGTCCGCCCGTGTCCGGCGGATCGAGCCGCTCCGGATCGATGGCGAGCCCCTCGAGCCGCGCCGCGAGATGTGGCGAGGCGGGCGTCTCGAGCCGATAAGCCTCCGGCAAAATGCGCTCGGGCGGAAGACCGGAAAGGCGCAAGACGCACTGCGAGTCCATCTCCTCCTTCAGTCCGGCCTGCACCGGCTTCCAGTAAAAGGCGCCCAACGCGCCGGCGAGCGCGGCGGAGAAAACCGTTTTCCCAACCCCCGTGTCGGTCCCGACGATCACGAAGCGCGCGCTCATGCTGGCGAACGCTCCAGTTCTCGCGCGAGCAACGCGATCATCGCGTCCGTTTGCGCGTCGCTCACGTTCAGCGTCAGCGAAATGCGCAATCGCGAAGTGCCATTCGGCACCGTCGGCGGGCGTATCGCGCGAATGTCGTGGCCATGGGCCTGCATCCGCTCCGCCAGAGCCAGCGCCCTCTTGTCGGAACCGACGATCACCGGCTGGACATGCGTGCCCGAAGGCTCGGCCCCCACAAGTTGCAGCATGGCTTCGCCCACGCACCTCACCCGCTCGGCCAGCGCGGCGCGGCGGTCGTCCGCGCGCTCGACAACGCCGAGCGCCGCGCGGATCGCGGCGGCGAGCAAGGGCGATGGCGCCGTCGCAAAGATGAAGTTTCGACAGCGATTGATCAAGAACTCACCCAGCACGCGCGGCAGACAGACCAGCGCGCCGGAAAGACCGAGCGCCTTGCCGCAAGTGTGCAGCGTGACGACATTATCCCGCCCCTCCAGCCCATGCGCCAGCCCACGCCCGCCCAGCCCCAGCACGCCGGTCGCATGGGCCTCGTCGATCAGCAGAAACGCGCCATGGCGCCCGGCGATCCCGGCCAGAGTTTCGAGCGGCGCGATGTCGCCATCCATGCTGTAGAGGCTCTCGACGACGATCCAAACGCGGCCGGCCCCGCTGACGGCGCGGACCGCGTCTTCGAAGGCCTCGGCGTCATTATGCGCGACGGCGCGGCTTTCGGCGCGAGAAAGGCGCATCCCCTCATGCGCGCTGGCGTGGATCAGTTCATCGTAAAGAATGAGATCGTCGCGCTGCGGCAAAGTCGCCAGCAGCGCCTCGTTGGCCGAAAATCCCGCGCCGAAAAACAGCGCGCTTTCCGCCCCGAAAAACCGCGCCGCTTCTTCTTCGAGCGCCTCATGCTCGGGGTGATTCCCGCGCAAGAGGCGCGAACCTCCGGCCCCCAGCGGAACGCCGCGCGCCAGCGCAGCGCGCGCGGCCTCGCGGTATACCTCGGATTCGGCGAGGCCGAGATAATCGTTGGAGGCGAAATCGAGCCCGCCTCTTTTGCTGAGGGCGCGCAACCGGTCACGACCGCGCAGAGCGTCGAGATCGGCTTGGTAGGGAGCGAGAAAATCAGGGCGCGGCGAGGGCATTCTGACTTGACGGTTCAAGAGGGGCGCGCCGAGTCCTATCCGGGCGAGGCGCGAAGGTCAAAGCCGGGCGGAAAATTATGCCGGCGCGTGACCCTCAGCCGGCGCGGGCTCCGCCCTCTTGCAATTTCCCCTCCAAAAGCCGATCTAATTCCCGCAAGGAGTCCCGCGTGACCTTTTCGACTCAAGGTGAACGTCCACCCTCCCATATCCCTTGGCCGCCGCTGCTGTTCATTGCCGTCATTGCCGGCGGGCGGACGCTTGATCATTGGCTGCCCGCGCCGTGGATCCCGCCCGGCCCCGCGCATCTCGCCGGGGCGTTGCTGGTCGCCCTGGCTCTCGCCAATGATGTCTGGTGCGCACTGACGCTGCGGCGACACGACACTACGATCTTGCCGCATCGCGCGGTCACGGCGCTCGTCACCGACGGCCCCTATCGCTATTCGCGCAACCCGATTTACATCTCGGAACTGGCGCTGACGCTTGGCCTTGCCCTACTGCTGCGCTCGCCCGCCATGGTCTTGCTGATTCCGGCGCTGTTTTTCGCGCTGACAAAATTGGCGATCGAGCCGGAGGAGCGGCATTTGCATGAGAAATTCGGGAAGGCGTTCGAGCTCTTTCGCGCGCGAACGCCGCGCTGGCTGTGACGGCGCCGTGGGAGTAGAGTTGATCGATGTCGGATTCTTTCGAGAATGCCCCTGTAACGACGCCCCTCGCCTTCGAGGTGCGTGGCATGACCTGCGCCTCCTGCGTGGCGCATGTCGAAAAAGCGCTGCTGGCGACCGAAGGAGTCCGCTCCGCCAACGTCAATCTCGCCGCCGAGCGGGTCGATGTGGCGCTATTGCCCGACGCGCGAGCGGTGAATATCGCGCAAGCGGTGACCGACGCCGGCTATGAGCCCGTCGTCGAGACGCTGGAGCTGGGCGTGCGCGGCATGACCTGCGCGTCCTGCGTCGCCCATGTCGAAAACGCGCTGCTGGCGACGCCCGGCGTGCTGTCGGCCAGCGTCAATCTCGCGACCGAACGCGCCAGCGTGCGCGTGCTCAAGGGGCCGGCGACCACTGAGAATCTCCGCCGCGCCATCACCGAGGCCGGCTATGAGCCCGCCGAGGTCGCGGGCGCCGGCGAGCGGGACTCGCGCGCGGAGGAATCCCAAGCGCTGACGCGCCGGCTGATCGCCGCCGCCGTTTTGACCGCGCCCGTGGTCCTGCTGGAAATGGGCGGCCATATGATCCCCGCCGCGCATGAATGGATCATGGCGCATATCGGCCATGACACGGTGCAATATATTTCGTTCGTCCTGACGAGCCTGCTGCTCGCCGGTCCTGGCCGCGCCTTTTACACCAAGGGATTCGCCGCTCTGGCGCGCGGAACGCCCGATATGAATTCGCTGGTCGCGACCGGGACGAGCAGCGCCTATCTCTATTCCGTCGTCGCCACCTTCGCGCCGGCGCTGCTGCCCGCCGGCGCGACGAATGTCTATTACGAATCCGCCTGCGTCATCGTCACGCTGATCCTGTTCGGTCGTTTTTTGGAGGCTCGCGCCAAGGGCCGCGCCTCCGACGCTATTCGAACGCTGGCGAAATTGCAGCCGCGCGTCGCCCATGTCGAACGCGATGGCGTGGCGCTTGACATGGCGACCGAGGAAATCAGCGTCGGCGACATCGTGGTGGTGCGTCCCGGCGAAAAAATCCCGACCGACGGCGTGGTGACGCGCGGCGCATCCTACGTCGACGAATCGATGATCACGGGCGAACCGGCGCCGGTCAAGAAATCCGAAGGCGCGGCCGTCACTGGCGCGACCGTCAACACGATGGGCGCCTTCGCTTTTCGCGCGACCCGGGTCGGCGCCGACACTTTTTTGGCCGGCGTGATCCGCATGGTCGAGCAGGCGCAGGGCGCGAAATTGCCGATTCAGGCGCTGGTCGATCGCGTCACTGGCGTCTTCGTGCCAGTCGTGCTGGGCGTCGCCTTGCTGACCTTCGCGGTGTGGATGCTGATCGGACCCGAGCCGCGCCTCACCTTCGCGCTGGTCAACGCGGTGAGCGTTCTGATCATCGCCTGTCCCTGCGCGATGGGACTCGCGACGCCCGCCGCGATCATGACCGGCACGGGCCGCGCCGCAGAGCTTGGAGTGCTGTTTCGCAAGGGCGAGGCGTTGCAGACGCTGCGCGACGTGACCTTGATCGCCTTCGACAAGACCGGCACGCTTACGGTCGGCAAGCCGAGACTGACCGATCTTATCGCCGCGCCCGGCTTCGACGAGAACGACGCGCTTCGGCTTGCCGCGAGCGTCGAGGCGCTGTCCGAGCACCCCGTCGCGCGCGCGCTGGTCGAAGGCGCGCGGGAGCGCGGACTGGCGCCTGCCCCGTGCGCGGACTTCGCCGCGATTCCCGGGATGGGCGCTAGCGGGTTGGTGGAGGGCGGAAAAGTCGCGGTCGGCGCGGAGCGCTATATGGTCTCGCTCGACCTCGACGTGAGCGCCTTCGAGCAAGAGACGGCGCGGCTCGCGGGTGAGGGCAAGACGCCGCTGTACGTGGCGATCGACGCAAAGCCCGCCCTTTGGCGCTGGCGTGCTTCGGGGGCCCGGCGTGTCGCCGCGGTTTTGAGCGTTTCCGACGCGATCAAGCCGACCAGCGCGGCGGCGCTCAGAGCGCTGCATGGCATGGGCGTTAAGACCGTGATGATCACCGGCGACACGGCGTCCTCCGCGCGGGCCATCGCCGCGCAAGCGGGCATCGACGAGGTGATCGCCGGCGTATTGCCGGGTGGCAAGGTCGCGGCGCTAGAGCGGCTCAAAGGCGCGCAAAAAATCGCTTTCGTCGGCGACGGCGTCAATGACGCGCCGGCGCTGGCCGCCGCCGACGCCGGGATCGCCATCGGCACGGGAACCGATGTCGCCATCGAGGCGGCCGATGTGGTGCTGATGTCGGGCGATCTCGCCAAGGTTCCGGCGGCTTTGGCGCTCTCGCGCGCCACCATGCGCAACATCGCGCAAAATCTCTTCTGGGCCTTCGCCTATAATGTGGTGTTGATCCCGGTCGCCGCCGGCGCGCTGTATCCCGTTAACGGAACATTGCTGTCGCCAATGCTCGGCGCCGGCGCCATGGCGCTGTCGAGCGTTTTCGTGTTGACCAATGCGCTGCGGCTGCGCCGATTCGAGCCCCCGAATGTTTTGGCCGCCGCAGCGCGGCCCGCGCCCATGCCGCCACCAGAGGAGAGCAAGATGAGCACGGTTTTCGACGTGAAGGAAATGACCTGCGGCAATTGCGTCAAGCACGTGACCAAGGCCGTTCAGGCGGCGCAGCCAGGCGCGGAAGTCAACGCTGATCTCGCCACCGGCAAGGTCACCGTGACGCCCGCCCCAAAAGACCCCGCCGCCATCGCCAAGGCGATCACCGAAGCGGGCTATCCGGCGCAACTCGCGCAATAGCGACAAACGGCGGCTTGTCATTGCGGAGCCGATTTGTTAGACGCTGAGCCGCCGGCGCTTCGCGAAGCGCCCATGCGGTCGTGGCGGAATTGGTAGACGCGCTAGCTTGAGGTGCTAGTTGGGCAACCAGTGGAGGTTCGAGTCCTCTCGACCGCACCAAATCTGACGATCTGGAGCCCTTGGCGGAAAGTTCTGGATGGCGATTGTGGCTTTAGCGGCCGCTTCTGCAGAAGTGTGCGCTGTTTTCACCGCCCCTCCGGCTCCCCGTTCCCATGCTCGCTCGCCGGCCCCTTCCCGCCCAGCGTTTTGGCGATGATTGGCTCGGTGGTGGATTTCCAGTCCGGCCCCGCTTTCTCAACTGGCGTCGGGCCGGCGCCGGCGACCATATGCACGACCTTAAACCCCTTGGCTTTCAGCGCGCGCAGGAAATCCGGGAGCATTTTGGCGGTGCTGGCCTTGGAATCGTGGAACAGGATGATTCCCTTGCCGGCCTGCTCCAGCCGGCCCATCACCAAGTCGAGTTCGGCTTGCGGCGTCATCGTCCGCCAGTCCGACGCCCAGAGATCCGAGCCGAACACTGTCATGCCGCGCCCGCGCAGATAGTCGAGCAGCGCCGGCGAATCGGCGAAGCCGGGAAAGCGGAAAAACGGCGTTCGCTGTTTCGCCGAGGCGTCGCCATACGCGGCCTTGTCGACGGCCGCGATCCCCGCCTCTATGTCGGCCTTGGCCGCCTCCGGCGACATCAGCCGCAGCGTGCGCGCCGGGTGGCTGTTGGAGTGATAGCCGACGCTATGCCCCTCCTCCACCTCGCGTTTCACCAAGGCCGGATTGGCGCTAGCGTTATTGCCGATGATGAAAAAGGTGGCTCGGACGCACTGCTCCTTGAGCGCGCTCAACACGAGCGGCGTCGTCGGCGCGGGGCCGTCGTCGAAGGTCAGCACGACCTCGTGATCGCTAAGCGCCAGCGTGCGCGGATAGCTTTGCAAACCGACCGCCAAGCCCTCGCCGCCATCAATCGCGATCTCCCGCGAAGTGCCCAGTTTCTCGGGCCCGCACGAGGCGAGCGGCGCGGCGGCGGCCGGCGTGGCGCCGAGAGCGGCGAGTATCGAGAAAAAACAAATCCGATTGGACCACATCAGGGCGCTTTACTGTTTTGAGTTCGAGCTAGAGCGGGTTATGCACCCGTGCGGACGGCAGACGGATTCCGATATGGCCCTCGATCGTGAAGAATTGGAGACCAGCCCCGAGATTTTCCGCGACGAGGCCGGCGAGCCCCGCGCGGATTTCGTGGCGAGCGTCGAAGAGGCCGTCGCCGGCGGCGACGCCGTGCGCGCGCACGACCTCATAGGCGCGCTGCACGAAGCCGATGTGGGCGCGCTACTGGAGCTGCTCGGTCACGAAACGCGGCCCAAGCTGATCGAGCTGATGGGCGCCGACTTCGATTTCGCCGCGCTCACCGAGGTCGGCGAAACGACCCGCGAGGATATTCTGGAGGAACTTCCGGTCGAGACGCTCGTCGAGGGCGTGCGCGATCTGGAGAGCGACGACGCCATAGCCATCCTGGAGACGCTCGAGCCCGACGAGCAGGCCGAGGTTTTGGAGGCGCTGCCGGCGCACGAGCGCGTGGTGTTGAGGCGTTCGTTGAACTATCCCGAGGACAGCGCCGGCCGTTTGATGCAAACGACGCTGATCGCCATCCCGACCTTCTGGACCACCGGTCAAGTGCTGGATTTCTTTCGGGAAACCGATCCCGATCTTCTGCCCGACAGTTTTTTCGAGGTTTTCGTCGTGGATCCCGCCTATCGCCTGCTTGGCACGGTTTTTCTCGACGCGCTTGTCCGCGCCCGCCCCAACCGCCGACTCGACGAGATCATGCAGGCGGACCGCCGCCGCGTGACCGCCACCGAGGACAGCGCCGAAGTGGCGCGGATGTTCGAGCGCTACAATCTCGTCTCGGTTCCGGTCGTCGACGAGGCGGAGAGGCTTGTCGGCGTCATCACCATCGACGATATCGTCGACGTGCTGCAGGAAGCGGCCTCCGAGGAGATCAAAGCGCTGGGTGGCGTCAATCCGGAGGAAGAGCTTTCCGACGACTTCTGGCAGACCGCGAAAAGCCGCTTCCTGTGGCTCCTCGTCAATTTGGGAACCGCGA
>Ga0181533_1000872_pt1 | contig 40196 bp, 39 predicted proteins | sample PEATcosm2014_Bin_45_FD_119772 | JGI IMG/M metagenome (GOLD analysis project Ga0181533, IMG submission 119772) | Peatland microbial communities from MTU Mesocosm Facility, Houghton, MI, USA - PEATcosm2014_Bin11_60_metaG | ecosystem: Environmental > Terrestrial > Soil > Wetlands > Peat | place...
ACGGCGGGAGCGCTCCATCTGCTCGACTCGGACACCGAGACGGCGGAGGCCCTCGGGCTTGCGTCAGCGATCGAGGGTCCGTTCGCGCCCCTGGGGGCCGAGGCACGGGAGCGCCACCGGGTGCTCCGGCGCGCCGCGCGAGCGATCGTGGTCGCGCCGTTCGCGGTGGGACCCTCCAACCTCGCGAACCTCGAGGACCTCGTGGACTCCGTCGGCACGACCCCCACGTTCCTGATCGGGCGGCCGCCGATCACCGACCGCGACTTCTGCGGGGGCCGGGCGTCCGAGGCATACGCCGACCTCGTGCGCCGGGGCGCCGTGGAGGTCCCCGACCTTGCGAATCTTTGGCCGCGGCTACGGGGCGCGCTCGGCGCGCCGGCGCCGTCCCTGCGAACGGCCTCGGCGGGCGGCCCGCACGGGTAGGACATCGAGCGGGGGCGGTACGGGCACGGCGAACGACGCCAGCAGGCGGGGAAGGTCGGTTTCGAGGACGAACAGGGTGCTCGGCACCCCCAGGCGGGCCGCCTCCACGCAGGCGGCGGCGGTGGCGAACCGGACGATCGGACGCTCGGTGACCCGGCGGAGCGAGTGGTACGCCTCCAGCCCTTCGGCGGCGACCAGCTCGCGGGGCCCGGGCAACGCCGCCGCGAGCCCGGCGGCGAGCGACGGGTCCGCCAGGTCCGCGTCGGAGATCGTGCGCACGGCGACGACCGCCGGCTCGAGGGCGACGATCCCTTCCAGGTTCGTGACCTCGACGAGCGCGCCCGCGGCAGCGGTCGCCACCGCCGTGCCGCGGGACGGTCCGCTCGCCCCCGGCCGGGCCGAGAGCATGCCGTCGCGCAGCTCGAGCGACACGGAGGCGCCGGCGGCGAGGGGGACCAGCGCGATCGCGCGGGCGGAGCGGATGACGTGCAGTCGGGCGACCCGCCGGCGCACGTCGTCGGCCAGGGCGCCGAGGGTCCCGTGCAACCACGCCACCCCTTCGACCGTCGGCCGGTAGCGCCCGTCGCGGAACTCGACGAGGCCCCGTCGGCGCAGCTGCCGGAACGAGTGCGAGGTCGCCTGGACCGTGAGCCCGAGCCGCTCGGCGACGGGGCGCAGCTGCGTCGGTTCCGCGGTCGCGCACTCGTAGAGGAAGAGCAGCTCGGTGACGGAGCCGCTGCGCCGCAGCGTAGCGAGGCCGCCCCCGGCCTCGGGCGGCCGACCCGCGGAGGTCATCGTTCCCGCACGACCCGCCCGAGTACAACACCTTTGCCAGGGTGGGCAAATCCTGTTTACCGGGTGGTCGCGGCGGAGCGGCGGCCGGCCCGGTCCTCCGCCGATTGCCGGATCTCCCGTACCCGGTCGCGGATGCGGGCCGCCTCCTCGAAGTCGAGGCGCTCGGCGGCGAGCCGCATCTCCTCCTCCAGGTTCGCGAGGAGGAGCGGGAGCTTCCCCTTCCAGTGCTTGCCGAGACCCGAGGTGGAGAGCTCGCCCGACGGCGCCGCCTCCTCGGGCGCCAGCAGCGCCCGGACCTCCTTGCGGATGCTCTCGGGCACGATCCCGTGGACCCGGTTGAACTCCATCTGCGACTCCCGACGCCGGGCCATCTCCCGGATCGCCCGCTGCATCGAGCCGGTCGTGCGGTCGGCGTACAGGACCACCTTGCCGGCCGCGTTGCGGCTCGCGCGGCCCGCGGTCTGGATGATCGACGTTTCGCTCCGCAGGTAGCCCTCCTTGTCGGCGTCGAGGATCGCCACGAAGCTCACCTCGGGAAGGTCGAGCCCCTCCCGGAGGAGGTTGATCCCGACCAGGACGTCGAACCGGCCGAGCCGTAGGTCCCGGAGGATCTCGATCCGCTTCATCGTCTCGACCTCCGAGTGGAGGTACCGGACCTTGAGCCCGAGGTTCGTCAGGTAGTTCGCGAGCTCCTCGCTGGTCGCCTTGGTCAGCGTCGTCACGAGCGCCCGGTCGCCGCGGGCGACGCACGCGCGCAGCTCCCGGACCAGGTCGGCGATGTGGCCGGAGAGGGGCCGGACCTCGATCGGCGGGTCGATGAGCCCGGTCGGCCGGATGATCTGCTCGACGACGCCCTTCGAGGCCTTCCGCTCGAACGGCCCGGGCGTCGCGGAAACGAAGACCGCCTGGGGGACGTGCGCGAGGAACTCGGGGAACTTGAGGGGCCGGTTGTCGCGGCAGGACGGCAGGCGCCAGCCGAACTCGACCAGGTTGTCCTTCCGGCTCCGGTCCCCCTTGTACATCCCCTGCAGCTGGGGGACGGCCACGTGCGACTCGTCCAGGAACACGAGGAAATCGTCGGGAAAGAAGTCGAGCAGGGTGTACGGGGGCTCGCCGGGCTTGCGTCCGGAGAAGTAGCGCGCGTAGTTCTCGACCCCGGAACAGTACCCGGTCTCCCGGATCATCTCGAGGTCGTAGTCGACCCGGCCCCGGAGCCGCTGGGCCTCGACGATCTTCTCCTCCCGCTTGAGCTCCGCGACCCGGGCGTCCCGCTCCTTCCCGATCTGGCCGAGGATGCCGCGCAGCCGCTCGTCGACCGTGAGGAAGTGGGTCGCCGGGAAGATGGCGAGGTCCGGGAGGTCCCGCACCTCCTCCTGGGTCACGGGGTCCATCTCCGCGATGGCGGTGACGGTGCTCCCGTCGAGGACGATCCGGTGCACGGTCTCGCCCGCGCCCATGACGTCGATCGTTCCCCCGCGGACGCGGAACCGGCCGCGCTTGAGCTCGACGTCGTTGCGCGCGTACTTCATCCGGACGAGCTGCTCGAGGAGCGATTGCCGGCCGATCGTCTGGCCGACCGCCAGCGAGACGACCGACGCCCGGTAATCCTCGGGGGAGCCCAATCCGTAGATGCAGCTGACCGAGGCGACGATCAGCACGTCCCGGCGGGTGAGGAGGGCCTGGGTAGCGCGGTGCCGGAGGCGGTCGATCTCCTCGTTGATCGAGGCGTCCTTCTCGATGTAGAGGTCGATCTGGGGTACGTACGCCTCGGGCTGGTAGTAGTCGTAGTAGCTGACGAAGTACTCGACCGCGTTCCGGGGGAACAGCGCCCGGAACTCGCTCACGAGCTGGGCCGCGAGGGTCTTGTTCGGGCTCACGACGAGCGTCGGGCGCTGAAGGCGCTCGACGGTGTGGGCCATCGTGAACGTCTTGCCGCTCCCCGTGACGCCGAGGAGCGTGACGAACTTCTCCCCCGCCGAGACCCGCCGCACGATCTCCTCGATCGCGCGCGGCTGGTCCCCCTGGGGAACGAGGTCGGTGTCGAGGTGGAAGCGGCCCGGAAGGTTCGCCCTCGCGCCCGCGGGCGGCGGCGGGACGGTCATCGCACGACGGGGAGCGCGCCCGGAAGGGTCGAGTATCCCCGCGGGTCGATCGTCACCCGGCCGAAGCCGACCTCCCGGATGCGGCGGAGGACCTCGGAAGCGACCGGCTCGGTCGAAAGCCGCTCGACCTCGTCCGGGTCGACCTCGATCCGTGCGCCCTCCGGCCCGACCCGGACGCGCACGCGGCGGAAGCCGCGGTCCGTGAGCACGGCCTCGGCCGACTCGATCCGGTGAAGGAGGCCGGGGGTAATCTCCTGGCCGTGGGCGACGCGGGAGGCCAGGCAGGCGTTCGACGGCCGGTCCCAGTTCGGCAGTCCCCGCCGCCGCGCCGCGTCCCTCACGGCGTCCTTTCCCCAGCCCGCGGCGAGGAGGGGGTGGACGAACCCGGCCTCGTCCAGCGCTCGGAGCCCGGGTCGGTCGTCGGCGAGGTCGTCCGCGTGGACCCCATCGAGGTACTGGGAGATGGCGCGGCGCGCGCCCCACTCGCGAAGGGCGGCGGCCTCGACGGAGCGGCAATGGTAGCACCGGTCGGCGGCGTTCGCTCGATAGGAGGGGCGGTCGATCGGGTCCGCGGCGACCGTCCAGTGGTCGATCGCGATCGCCCGGGCGACCGTCCGGGCGTGCTCCACCTCGGCGGCCGAGACGGCGGAACCGGTGAGCGTGACGGCCACCGCGCGCTCGCCCAGCGCCTCGCGGGCGAGGGCGGCGACCAAGCCCGAGTCGACGCCGCCCGAGAGCGCGACCAGCGCCGGACCGCCGTGCGCGATGCGCCGCAGTACCTCGGCCTCGCGGAGCGGGGCGGAGGCCCGGGAGGCGGTTTCCGGCATGGGCCGATTGATAGCGCGGCGCGCACCATACCGTTTGCCCCGCGCAACGCCCTTACGGGCCCCGGTCCTCCGCGCGCCATGCAGACGGCCCGCGACGGGACCCGCTGGGTGCTGCGGCTGGACGACGGGCAGGACCTGTTCGAGGCCCTCTCGACGTTCGCCGAGCGGGAGGGCGTCACCGCCGGCGCCGTCGTCCTCGGGATCGGGATGTTCCGGCGGGCGTCGTTCGGGTACTGGGACGGGACGCGGTACCTTCCGCACGACCTCGACGTCCTGCACGAGGTCGTGGCGTTGCACGGGACGATCGCCCGCGCGGACGGACGGCCCTCGATCCACCTGCACGGAGCGGTCGCCGGACCGGACCACCGGATCGTGGGAGGCCACCTCCTGCGCGCGACCGTCGGCGTGCTCCAGGAGATCGTCGTCGAGGTGTTCCCCAGCCAGACGTTCGGACGCCCCATGGTGGAGAGCGTCGGCCTGAGGATGCTCGACCTCGAGCCGGGGTCGAACGTCTAGCCGGGCGACACTCCTTTCTCTCCCCGCCGCGGTCCTCCGGGGATGCCCGGGGACGCGGACGCCGCCTCGTCGTTGCCGGGCATCGACCCGCGTCTGGCGGCCGCCATCGCGCGCCGCGGGATCCGGGAGTTCACCGAGATCCAGCGGCTCGCGATCCCGCTGCTCGGCGGGGATTCGGACGCCCTCCTGCTCTCCCCGACCGGCACCGGCAAGACCGAGGCGGCCCTGCTCCCCCTCCTCTCCCGCCGCCTCGCCGACCCGACCCCGGCGGTGTCGATCCTCTACGTGACCCCGCTCCGGGCGCTCAACCGGGACCTCGAGCACCGCCTCGTCTCCCTCGTGAAGGAGGTGGGGCTCACCGCGGCGGTCCGGCACGGCGATACGCCGACCTCCCTGCGGTTGAGCCAGTCGCGTCATCCGCCGGACCTCCTGCTCACCACGCCCGAGACGCTCCAGGTCCTGCTCGTGGGAGCCCGCCTGCGGGCGTCGCTCCGGAACGTGCGCACGGTCATCGTGGACGAGGTCCACGAGCTCGTCGGGTCCGACCGCGGAGCCCAGCTCGGGATCACCCTCGAGCGCCTGGATGCGCTCACGGGCCGGACGGTCCGTCGGATCGGTCTGTCGGCGACCGTGGGCAACCCCGAGTCGGTCCTCCGGTTCCTCTCCCCCGCGCCGCGGACGGCGGAGGTCCTATCGTCGACGTCGCGGCGGTCGCTGGTGCTGACCGCCCGGCGCCCCGAGACGCCCCGGGTGCCGATCGACCCCGACCTCGCCCGGGAACTGAAGGCCGAGCCCCCGCTCTTGGACGCCCTCCGGGCGGTCGAGGAGGAGATCCGCGCCCATCGGACCACGCTGATCTTCGTGAACACCCGGCGCACGGCCGAGGGGCTCGCCGCCCGCCTGCAGCGCCTCGCGCCCGACCTCCCGACCGCCGTGCACCACGGCTCGCTCTCGCGGGAGGTCCGGGAGGAGGCGGAGCACGCGTTCCGCGAGGGACAGCTGCGCGCGCTCGTCGCCACCTCATCGCTCGAGCTCGGGATCGACATCGGCGCCGTCGACCACGTCGTGCAGTTCGGGTCGCCGCACCAGGTCGGTCGGCTGGTGCAGCGGGTGGGGCGGTCGGGCCATCGGCTGAACCGGACGATTCACGGGGCGATCCTCGCGCTCGACGACGACGACCTCGAGGAGGCCGCCGTCCTCGCCCGGCGTGCCGACGCCGGTCTGATCGAGCCGGTCGCCTGGCGGACGCGGAACCGCCTCGCCGCCGCGCAGCAGATCCTGGCCGAGCTCCGGGCGGAGGGCACCGCGGACCGCGACCTCCTCGTCGGGAGGCTGCGGCGGGCGGCCGCCGTCGCCGACCTCACTGACGCCGAATGGGACGAGCTGATCGACTACCTCGCCGGGCTCGGCCTCGCCCGCCGGCAGGGGAAGCACCTCGCGCCGGGACGGGGCACGCTGGCCCGGTTCTACTCGTTCCTCTCGCTGATCCCCGACGAGCGTACCTACCGTCTCCGTGACATCGCCACGCGGCGGATCATCGGGACGCTGGACGAGCGGTTCGTGCTCACCCAGATCCTCGCCCAGCCGGAGGAGATCTTCCTGCTCCACGGCCGCACCTGGAAGGTCGTCGAGTACCGCGAGGGCGAGCTCTTGGTCGAGGGGGTCCACGAGCTCGGTCAGGAACCCCGATGGGCGGGGGAGGACCTGCCCGTGCCGTTCGATGTCGCCCGGGAGGTCGGGCGCATGCGCCGGACCGGATCGTTCGAGGAGTACCCCCTTCCCGCGCGCGACCGCGCGCGCCTCGCCGAGCGCCGGGCGGCGGCCCTCGCGGCGGGCTCCCTGGCGACGGACCGAAAGGTCACGGTCAGCGCCCGCGACCGGACGGTCGTCTACGGAGCGTGCTTCGGCACGCGAACCAACGAAACGCTCGCGGTCGCCGTCGCCGGGCTCCTGACCGCCCGGCTGGGCGCCCGCGTCGACGTGGCGAGCGTCGAGCCGACTTGGTTCGTGCTCGAGCTGCCGGTCGCCCTCGACCTGCCGACCCTCGTGGATGCGTTCCGTATCGAGCCCGCGTCGCTCGGCCCCCTGATCGAGCGACTGGTCCCGTCGGGCCTGGACTACCGGTGGGTGTTCCTCAACGTCGCCCGCAAGCTCGGCGTCGTGCCCGCGTCGGCGGACCCCCGCGACCTCCGCGCCCTGGACCCGCTCCTGCAGGCCAGCCGGACGAACCCGCTCGGAGACGAGACGCTCGACAAGACGCTGCACGACCGGTACGACGTCCCCCACGGCACCGAGGTCCTGGAAGCCGTCCGGTCGGGCGAGCTCGAGGTCGTCCCCGCCCCTCCCGGACCGTTCACGGACGGGCCGCTCGAGCGGCTGCGCTGGCGGGTCCTGCCGGACACGCCGCCCCCGACCCTCCTGAAGGCGGTCCGGGAGCGGCTCGAGAGCGAGCCGCTCGTCCTCGTCTGCCTGCGGTGCGGCTTCACACGGACGACGACCCCGAAGCGATATCAGGACGAGGGGGGCAGCCGGTGCCTCCTGTGCCACGGCTCCCTCTCCGCGGTGCTGTCGCCGCGCCGGGAGGCGGAGATCGACCGGCTCTCGCGGTACGCGAAGACGAAGTGGCGACCGACGCGCGCCCGCGCCCCGCGGAAGGCCCGGCGCGGGTCCGCCGTTCCCCCCGAGACCGAGGCGCTCGTGCGGACCGGGTACACGTCGGCGGAGCTCGTGGCCCACTACGGGGAGCGGGCCCTTCTGGCGCTGGCCGCGCGCGGCGTGGGACCGGAGACGGCGCGCCGTCTCCTGATGCGCCTCTACCGGACCGACGACGCGTTCTTCACCGAGATCCTCCGGGCGGAGAGGGCCTACGCGCGGACGCGGGCGTTCTGGGACTGACCCGGCCCGTCGAGCTCCCGGGCGACCGCCTCGACGACCGCGCGCGGCGCGTCGGTCCGGATCCCTTCGGGCCGGGCGTGCGTGCGGACCGCCCGGTACCCGCGGTCGATGAGCGCCGCCAGGAACGAGGCGAGGGACGGGGGAGCCCGGAGTCCGAGTCGCCCGGCGATCACGTTCGGCTCGTAGTAGAACGGGCGCGGCACGCCGGCCTCGCCGCGGAGGCGGTCGAGGAACCGCGCCACCTCCTCCGGCCGCTCGGCACCGGGCGGCACCTCGGTCCGGGCGACCGCCGCCGGATCCAGGAGCGGGCCCAGCCAGAGGGGACCGAACGGCCCGGGCTCGCCCACCGGGGGACCGTCCCACGTCGCGGGGTCGATCGTCCCGACCGGATCGGGAACGCCGAGGTCGGCGCTCACCTCGACGTACGCCCGTACGTGATGGTCCCGCACGTAGGCGAGGAGGGGGCGGATCGATCGGCCGGACGCGCGGGCCTCCCGCGCCACGTAGGCGAGGAGGATCCGAAGGCCCGACTCCGGTCCGAGCCGACCCCGGACCGGACGAGCGCCGTAGCGGCGGAACGTGGCGACCGGCTGGGCTCCCGCAAGGACGACCATGTCGGTCGCGGTCAGGGCGACGACGCCGCCCGGGCGCACCGCGTCGAGCGCCGCGCGGACGAACGGGATCGGCGAGCCGAACGGGTCGACGTCGACGTAGTCGAACGGGGCCTCGGGGGGCGGCGCCCGACCGTCGGCGAGCACGGCCCGGCCGCCCGCACGGCCGGCGAGGTTCCGCTCCAGCACGGCGAACGCCGTCGGGTGGGACTCGGTGAACAGGAACGACCGGAACGCCCCGGTCTCGCCGAGAAGGCGCAGCCCCCGGACGCCCGTCGCCGCGGTCGCCTCCCAGCCCGAGAGGCCGGCCGGGCCCGGCCCGGCCCACGCCCGGACGAACGCGACCCCGAGGTCGCGATCGGCGGCCATCGCGGGATTGTAGAAGACCGGCGCCCGGGGTCTCGGCCCCCGTCCCGGAGCGGCGTACGGCCCGAGAAAATCGGTCGGTCCTTCCCGCCGCCGCAGGAGACCGTCTAGTGGGTCCGGCCGGTGATCAGGTGGACGATCTTGAACGCGAGGAGGTTCTTGTTCACCGGCGTGACTTCGAGGAGCCGTAGCTCATCCCTCCGACGGATGTCCTGGAGGAGCGGGTTGCGCGACTTCTTGTGCAGCGTCATGATGATCGACTTCTCGGCGTCGAGCGTGTCCATCACGCTCTTGGTGAACGCCTCGCACTCGACCTCCATCTTGCCGACCTCATCGATCACGATGACGTCGGCCGACTCGCGGGCCTCGCTGAGCGCCCGCGTCCCGAGGCCTTCGAGGGCGGCGACGTTGATCCCGTAGCGCCCCGACCGGACCCGGGACTTGAGCCCCTCGTGGGCGAACACCTCGTGCTCCTTCGTCATCCAGTTGGTGATCTGGAACCCGGTGCGCCGCTGCTTCTCGACGATCGGCTCGGTCACCATCCCGCCGACCGTGACGCCCTCCTCCTCCAGGAGCTGGATGATCCGCAGGAGCGTCTGCGTCTTTCCGGACCCGGGCAGACCCGTGATTCCGATCTTCACCGGGGCCGTAAGACGACGCGACATGGTGGCGAGCAAGGTTAGTAACTGCCGTAATGCGGAGGGCGGTTAAGAGGTCATCTCCCGAGCATGACGACCGACCCGCGCGCACCGCCTGCCGACCGTGTCGGGACCTCGACGGACGAGGTCTACCCGGTGCGGGAGGACACGCTGGTCCTGCTCCCGTTCGCGCGGTCCAGCGCCCGGGGGAGCCGCGTGCTCGAGATCGGCACCGGGAACGGACGCCTCGCGCTCGAGGCCGCCCGCGCAGGGGCCCGGGTCGTCGCGACGGACCGGAACCCGCACGCCCTCCGACGGCTCGTGCGGCTCGCCCGCGCCGAGCGGCTCCCCCTGGACGCCGTGCGCACGGACCTGGCCCGGGGCCTCGGCCGGTTCGACCGAATCCTCGCGAACCCTCCCTACCTGCCGACGCGGGCGGCGGAACGGGATCCCGACCCGTGGCAGAACCTGGCGCTCGACGGAGGCCCCGACGGATGCCGGACGACCGCCCGAATCCTCCGGGCGCTGCCGGTCCACCTCACCGCAACGGGGGTCGCCTTCGTGCTCGTCTCGTCGCGGCAGGACCCCCGCCGCCTGCACCGCCTGCGGGACCGGTGGGTCGCGCGGGGCGGGACCGTCGACCGGGCCGCGTGCCGCGACCTCGAGGGAGAGCGGCTCGAGGTCTGGGCGCTCGCTCCCCGGCGGCGATAGGGAGCCTAGGCGCACCGCTCGGCGTGCTTCAGCACGGCCGCGAGGAAGCGCCGGCCGTCCCCGAACCCCTGCGGCCCGCCCGAGCGGGTCCAGTCCGGCGACTGCTCCCGGAAGAACGACCGCTCGGGGTGGGGCATCAGCCCGAAGACGTTCCCTTCGGGGTTCGTCAGGCCCGCGATGTTCCCTTCCGAGCCGTTCGGGTTCCACGGGTAGGTCGCGGGAGCTCCGTCCGGGGCGACCCAGCGGAACAGCACCTGTCCCGCCGCCTCGAGCTCCTTCCGGCGGACCGCCGCGTCGCCTCCGAGGACGAGCTTCCCTTCCCCGTGGGCGGACGGGAACAGGAACCGCGACCCGGGGGGAACGTCGGCGAGGGGAGGGAACCGGCCGCCCTCCCACGCCACGAACGTCGGCCGGCACTCGAAGTGTCCCGAGTCGTTGGTCACCAGCGCCGCCTCCGCCGGTCCCAGCCTGCCGCCGGGCCGCCCGGGGAGGAGCCCGAGCTCGGTCGCCACCTGGAACCCGTTGCAGATGCCCCCGACCATCCGCCCCGAACGGACGAACTCCTCGAGCTCCGGGCCGATCGAGGCGCGGACGCGCGCCGCCAGGATCGCGCCGGCGCGCACGTAATCCCCCCCCGAGAAGCCCCCCGGAAGGAACAGCGCGTCGTACTCGGAAAGCGTCCGGCGCCGGCCGGCCCCGACGTCCCGGCCCTCGAACTGGCTGAGGAGAACGACCTCCGGTCGCGCCCCGAGCGTCGCGAGGGCGACGCGCAGCTCCTCGTCGCAGTTCGTCCCCTCGATCGAAAGGATCGCCACGCGGAGCCTTGCGCCGGGCACGGGGGAACCAGCGAGCGTTCGGCTTAATGGTTTGAGGGGGGACGCGGCGCGCCCAGCGGAGGGTCGAGCCGACAGGCCCGGATCCTCTCTCCGGCGCGGGCCCTCCGCCGACCGGCGGGCATCAGGGCGAACGCGGTCGCGCCGCGAAGGCTCGAGATCCCCGAGGAACCCCGGAACGTGGAGAAGAGGCGGTGCCCCCGGACCTCGAGGGGAACGACCGTGGTCATGCCGGGGGACGGGGCGAGGGCGTCCGACCCGAGCGTTCCCCACTCCTCCGTCCAGCCGGGTCCCGGGCGCCGCGCGAGGCGACGGAGGACCGGCAGGACGAGCCAGATCATGTTCGACAGACAGGACGTCGGGTGACCCGGGAGCCCGATCGCGAGCCGACCCCGGCACCGGACCGCGAGCGTCGGCTTGCCGGGACGCACGGCCACCCCGTGGAACAGCACCGTCCCGAGGCGCGGGAAGATGCGGGGAAGGTGGTCCCGCTCCCCGACGGAGCTTCCCCCCGTGGCCAGGACCAAGTCCGATCGTGCGAGCGCGGAGCGGAGCGCCGCCTCGATCCGACGAGGGTCGTCGCGCACCGGCGGGTGGAGGCGCGGGATCCCGCCCGCGGCGGTGATCACCGCCGCGAGGGTCGCGTTGTTGCTCTCGAAGATCGCTCCGGGACGACGGGAAGAACCCGGGGGGAGGAGCTCGTTGCCGTTGGGCACGACCTCGACCACGGGTCGGGCGTAGACAGGGATCGAGGGGATCCCGCACGCCGCGAGGGCGCCGAGGTCCGCGGCGGAGAGCACGTCCCCCCGCCGCGCGAGCCGGGTGCCCCGGGGAATGTCCTCTCCGGACCGGACGACCCGGTCCCCCGCGGCCACCGGCCGTGCGATCCGGACCCGGTCGCCGATCCGTTCGACCTCCTCGAAGATCGCGACCGCATCGGCTCCGCGGGGAAGGGCGGCCCCCGTGGCGACGGCGACCGCCTCGCCCCGGTGGAGGCGACCGGCGTACGACCCCTCCGCATACACCTCCGCGACCACGCGCAGCGTCGCGGGGGCTCGTTCCCGGGCGTCGTGGGTGTCGTCGCTCCGCAGCGCGTACCCATCCCAGGTCGCGCGCGCGAACGCCGGCACGGGCAGCGATGCCCGGACCGATGCGGCCGCGACCCGGTCGAACGCGGAATCCACCGCGCAGGGCTCGGTCCGGGAGATCGGCCGGACCGCGGAGAGCAGGCGTTCACGGGCCGTGAGCGCAGGGATAAGCTTCCCGAACGCGTGCATCTCCACGGGCGCTCCCCCCTAACGGCGTCCTTCGATCCATCGGGATGCCGAGCGCGTCCCGGCCGCGAGGCACTCGCGGAGAGGGGCGCCGGCGAAGAACCCACCGTAGAACCCTCCCCGGAAGGCATCGCCGGCCCCGGTGAGGCTGCGGACCCGGGACGGACGGACGGGGGGAACGTGGTGCCGGCCGGCCCGGGAGAAGGCGCTCACGCCCCCGCTCCCCTCGGTGCGCACGACCAGCGGAACGGCCGCGAGCAGCCCCCGGACGTCCGCCACGCCCGCGAGCCGGATCGCCCGGGCGATCTCCGCCCGGTTGCCGAAGAGCACCTCCGAGGAGCGGAGGAGCCGGAGGAACGGACGGGAGGTCCACCGGTAGAAGATCTCCTGCGCCGGGTCGGCGGCGACCCGCAGGCCCTCGGCCCGGGCATCCTCGGCGAGGCGGAGCTGGACCTCGGGGGGGCCGGTCCCGACGTGGACCCAGGCGTGCCGCCGAAGCCATCGACGGGAGACCGCCGGCCCGCTCGCCTCGGCCATCGGGCCCTGGTCGATCAACGTTCGCTGCGCGCCCCGCCGGTCCTCGACGATGTAGCAGGTCGGCGTCGAGCGGCCCGGGACGGCCCGGAGCCCGGCGAGGTCGATGCCCGCCCGCTCGAGCCGGCGCCGGAACTCTTCCGGAAACCCCTCGCCGACCCGCGCGATCAGGCCGACCCGAACCCCGGTCCCGGCCGCGACGAGCGCGATGTTCGCCGCGGTCCCCCCCAGCTCCGCGCGGGAGGCCACCACCGGTTCGGTCCGGTCGGGACCGGGGAACCGTGCCACGCGCAGGAACCGGTCGACGTTGACGTGGCCGCTGACGGCGAGGTCGCGGGCGTCCGTCCCGGATCTCCGACCCATGGGCCTGTCCGCACGGGACTCCCCCGGAGGATTATCCCTTCGCTGGGACCCGGGCGACGGCTTATGGGCTCGGGGCGCTCCGGCGCGGAGGCCCGATGCTCGTAGACGGGGCCATCCTCGACATCGACGGGGCCCGACCGGCGTACGTCCGGTTCGAGCGGGGCCGCGTCGTGGAGGTCGGCCAACGGGGGACCGACTCGACCCGGGGCCGGCAGCGACGGATCCGGGGGATCGTGGTCCCTTCGCCGATCAACTCGCACACCCACCTCGGCGACTCGGTCTCGGCCGTCGAGCCTCCTCGCGCCCCGGTGGCACGCCTGGTCCGGGCCCCGCACGGATACAAGTTCCGGCTGCTCGCCCGCTCGTCCGCGGCGGAGAAGGAGGCGGCGATCCGGTCCGCGCTGCGACGCATGGAGCGGGGGGGCGTGGCGGCCGTCATCGATTTCCGGGAGGAGGGGCGTGCGGGGGTCGAGCTGCTCCGGCGGGCGAGCCGCGGGACCGGCGTGCGTCCCGTGATCCTCGGCCGACCCCTCGCCCGACCGGTGGTGCCGGCGGAACTGGACGCCCTGCTCGCGATCGCGGACGGGATCGGTCTGTCGAGCGCGCGGGACGAGACCGAAGCGACCCGCCGTACGATCGCGCGGTCGTGCCGCGCCCGGGGGAAGTGGCTCGCCTGGCATGCGAGCGAGGCGGTGCGCGAGCCCCCCGAGACGTACCTCGACCCCAAGCCGGACCTCCTGGTCCACCTCGCCCGGGCGACGGCGGACGACCTGCGGACCGTGCGGGACGAGCGGGTCGCGGTGGCGGTCTGCCCGCGCTCCAACGCGCTGTTCGGCCGCCAGCCCGACCTCGCGGCGATGGAGCGGCTCGGGATCCCGGTCCTCCTCGGCACGGACAACGCGATGTTCCAGGCCCCGTCGATCTGGCGCGAGCTCGAGTTCGCGTACGTCGCCACGCGCCTCCGGCGCCGGCCCGTCTCCGCCGCGTTCGTCGCCCGGGCGGCGCTCGTCGAGCCGTGGAAGTGGCTCGGGACCCCCGGGGCCGCCCGGGTGGCTCCCGGCACGGGCGCCGTCCCGCTCGTCCTCCGGCTGCCTCCCGACGATCCCGCCTACCAGGTGGTGACCCGAACGACCGAACACCTTATCGCCCGGCCCGGACCCGCCCCCCGTCAGTCGGTGCCATGAAGCTGGACGAGCTGTTCGCGCTGCTGCGCCGCCGGGGCGTCCTCTGGCCGTCCGCCGAGATCTACGGCGGAGCGCAGGGCCTCTACGACTACGGACCGCTGGGGACGGCGCTCAAGCGACGGCTCGAGGATGCGTGGACCGCGTGGTTCGTCGGACTGTCGCACGACTACCACCTGATCGAGCCCGCGGAGCTCCTCCCGGAGGCGGTCGTCCGGGCCTCCGGACACCTCGAGAACTTCACCGACCCCGAGGTGACGTGCGAGTCGTGCCACGCGTCGTTCCGCGCCGATACCGTCCTCGAGAAGGCCCGACCCGAAGGGGTCGACGGCCTGAGCCCCACCCAGATCGGCGAGATCGTCCGCGACCTCCAGGTCCGCTGTCCGGCGTGCGGGTCGAACGCCCTGAGCGTCCCCCGGCCGTTCAACCTGATGTTCGCGACGGAGTTCGGGGTCACGGGCAAGGAACGGGCGTACCTCCGGCCGGAGACGGCCCAGGGCAGCTACCTTTCCTTCGCCCGGATGTGGGACGTGGGGCGCCGGGCCCTTCCCCTCGGCATCGCCGTCGTCGGCAAGGCCTACCGCAACGAGATCGCCCCTCGCCAGGTGCTGTTCCGGATGCGCGCGTTCAACCAGGCGGAGCTGCAGATCTTCTTCCGCCCGGACCATTTCGCCGTGCCGTTCGACACGGTCCGGGAGGAGGTCGTCCCGGTCGTCCGGGCCGACCGGCGGGGCCCCGACGAGGCGCCGCCGGAAGCGGTCTCCGCCGCTGCCCTCGTCGAGAGCGGGCTGCCGGAGTTCTACGTCTACCACCTCGTCCACATGCTCCGGTTCCTGCGGGACGTCCTCCGCTACCCCGCCGACCGGATCCGCTTCTTCGAGAAGTCCGACCGGGAGCGGGCGTTCTACAACCGGATCCAGTTCGACGCCGAGCTCCGGCTCGAGAGCCTCGGCGGGTTCAAGGAGGTCGCCGCGGTCCACTATCGCGGGGACTACGACCTCTCCCGCCACGGCCAGGGGTCCGGCCGGGACCTCTCCGTCACCCCGACCGGCGAGCCCTCGGTGCTCCCGCACGTCCTCGAGCTCACGTTCGGGATCGACCGGAACCTGTGGGGGCTCGCGGACGTCCACCTCGTCCGCGACGGCGAGCGAACGGTCTGGCACCTTCCACCCTACCTCGCCCCGGCCCCGGTCGGGGTCTTCCCGTTGATCGCGAAGGTCCACGCCGCCTACGCGCTCCGGCTCGCGGACGCCCTCGCCGCCGAGGGCATCCCGACCCAGTACGATGATGCGGGAACGATCGGAAAACGGTACGCCCGGATGGACGAGGCGGGCGCCCCGTTCTGTGTCACGATCGACGGAGGGACGGTCGGCGACGGCCCCGAGCGCGACACGGTCACGCTCCGGGAGCGGGACACGAAGCAGCAGGAGCGGCTCCCGAGCGGGGAGCTCGCCCGGCGGATCGCTCCGCTCCTCCGCCCCCCGCGGCCGTCCCGGGCGTGAGCCGCCGGCCGCCGGGGTACGACAACCGCTATATCTCGAGGACCCCGTAGGAGGAAGCGGATGCCGGCGGGAGGGGACACACCCCCCGAAGCGACGGGCCACTCCGCGGTGCTCGCCGCCCGGAAGTCTCGCTGGCTCGGCCAACAGTACGCGGACATCACGAAGCTGCGCGAGATCGCCGCCCGGTACGACCGGGCCGCGGCCCGGGCCGAGCAGCGCGCGTCCCGGATCAACACCCGGATCGAGAAGCTCCGCCACCAGGCGACGCTCCTGCGGGAGAAGGCCCAACGGGTGCTCGCGAACGTCCCGGAGTTCGAACAGCAGATCAAGCAGCACGAGCGGGACATCCACAGCGCGACGGGCCGGGGCGGCGGGGGACCGCCCACGTCGGACGTGACCGGCCTCCACTACCGGATCCGCAAGCTCCAGCAGAAGGTCGTCGACCGGCAGCAGCGGGCCCGCGCGCTCGAGCTGCGGGCCGCCACCAAGACGCAGAAGACCGCCGAGCTGAAGGTCCGCGTCGAGCGGTACAACGAGACCGCCCGGCTCGCCGAGCAAGAGGCCGCGACGTTCCGTAAGAGGGCCGACCGGCTCCAGCTCGTCAGCGAGCAGGAAGGGTCCGCCGCACGGCCGGCCGAGCCCGCCGGTACCACGGACGCCCCCGAGAACCCCCCCGACGCTCCATGAAGCTCGTCGTCACCGTCGGGATGCCCGGGTCCGGGAAGGACGAGCTGGTCGCGGTGGCCCGCGCGATGGGGCTCGCGACCCTCAAGATGGGCGATCTCGTCCGGGAGGAGACCCGACGCCGCGGGCTCCCGGTGACGAACGCGAACGTCGCCCGCATCGCGTCGGAAGAGCGCGAGAAGCACGGCGCGGGGGTCTGGGCGCAGCGCGCGATCCCCAAGCTCATCGAGACTAGGATGCTCGTCGACGGCTGCCGGTCGGACACCGAGGTGACCGTCTACCGGCACAACTTCGGCGACCTGTTCGTCCTCGGGATCTTCGCCTCCCCCGAGACGCGGTACAACCGGATGACCAGCCGCAGCCGGTCCGACGACGGCGGAGGCCTCCAGGAGTTCTTCGACCGCGACCGGCGGGAGCTCAAGTGGGGGATCGGCAGCGCCTTCGCCCTCTCGGACGGCATGCTCGTGAACGAGGGGAGCCTCGAGGATTTCCGGCGGTCGGCGCGGGCGATGCTCGAGCGGGTCCTCCAGCGCGAAGAGTAGCGGACGGCTCACGACGGACGGGCCGCGGCCTCGAGCAGGGCGCGGACGCCGTCGAACCGCTCGCGGTCGACGAGGACCGCGATCCGGGCGCGCCCGGCGGCGAGCGACGCCGCCTCGCGGGCGAGGTGGGCGTCCCGGGCCCGCGCGAGCGCGCGGGAGCCGCGGCCCCGTCCCACCCGTCGCTCCCACTCGAGGGCGTAGGCGTCGGGCGTGGCCGGGGTCGGGGGGTCGCGGCCGGCGCGGCGCTCGCGGACCGTCCTCCGGACGAGCTCGACGTACCCGATGTGCTCGGCGAACAGCTCGGCCGATCCCTCCTCGGTCGGGTCCAGGGCCGCGACGGGAACGGAGCGCCGGTTTCCCCACCGGAGCGCCTCCACGAACGAGGGGTTCGGTACGCGGACCTCGCCGAACCGGACCAGGCCCCGCACCTCGTTGAGCTCGTTGTTCGTCAGCGGCACGACCGGTTCCCCGTCGGCGACCACGAAGTACTCGAGCAGGCCGCGGAGCTCCTCGGACGACACGCCCAGGCCGATCGCGGCCGGGCCGAACCCCTCGAGCGCCGCGGTCATCGGCGCGACCTCCGAGGCGAGGCCGCGGACGGGGGCGAGCAGCAGAACGTCGGCCCCGGCGGAGAGCCGGGCGGAGATCACGGACGCTCCCGCTCCGAGATGTCCTCGAGAAGGTCCTCGGGGTCGCGGTGGCGGCGAAGCTCGGTCACGTTCAGGATCGCGAGCCCCGCGATCGACGGGCGGTGGACGCTCTCGCGGACGACGAACATCGCGTGCCCCTCGGCGACGCGGGCGATCCCGTGGAGGACCTCCGCCCGGTGGAGCGCGGTCCGCAGGCTGCCGACGCCGGCGAGGAGGACCTCGGGGGTCCGCGCCAGGGCGTCGAAGGGGGCCCGGACGGTGATCGTCACCTCGAGACCCATGCCTCCGAGCTGCGCCAGCACGCCGTCCCGCAACGCATCCCCCGTCCGCGCCGGCGGGGACGGCGCCGGTTCGTCCGCGCGCGTGCCGTCCGCCGCCCGGCCCTTCGGACCGCGGGACCGGGGAGGCGGCCGCGAGGTGAACAGGTCGACCGGTCGGACGATCGGAGCGTCGAGGTACGCCTCGATCCGCTCGACGACCATCGCCTCGGCCCCCTGGCCCTCCTCGTAGAGCTGGATCGCGCGTCGCGAGACCCCCGCCACGGAGGCGAGGGTGCCGAGCGAGAGCCCCCGCGTCTGGCGGAGGAACCGCAACCGGTCCCCGTCGATCCGGGCGAACGCCCCTCCCGGGCTCGCGTAAAGGAACGGGGGAAGCCCCTTCTCGAGGTAGTCGCGCAGCGTCGCCTCGCTGACGATCGGCACGTCGTACCGGGTGTAGACGACCCCATCGTCGAGCCCGGATTGACCGGAGGTCTCTCCGACCACGAGCACGGTCGCCGGGAACAGCCGCCCGAGCTCGAGGAGCCGAACCGCTTCCTCGGCATCGAGGGCGTCGATGTTCTTGAGCACCTTGATGAGAAGGAGCGTCGCGTCGCGGCGGGCGGCGAGGTCGAAGCTCGACGGACGCACTCCGTGCGTGTTCGCGACATAGAACCCGGCCCGCTCGAGCAGCTCCCGTAGCCGCTCGATCCATCGCTCCCGGGTTCTCATCGCCGCGCCCTCCCCGGTACAATCCATCTATCGCTTCTATATACGTGCGTATGCCCCCTTCTATCGGTGATGACCGCGGGTCCTCGGCGTCCCCCCCAGCTCCGTGGCCGGCGTCGGTTGCCGCCGCTCGCGGTCCGCCGCTACGGTACGCGGGGAGCTCCGGTCGTCGTGCTGCACGGGGGCCCGGGGGCGCCCGGATCGGTCGCCGACCTCGCCCGTCGGCTCGGACGGCGCTTCCGGGTCGCCGAGCCGCTCCAACGCCGCTCGGGGACGGTCCCGCTGACGATGGCCCGGAACGTGACCGACCTGGGGCAGGTCGTTCCGGGGCCGGTGGCGCTGGTGGGTTGGTCGTGGGGGGCGATGTGGGCGCTCTCGTTCGCGGCACGCTACCCGGGCCGGGTGCGAACGCTGGTGCTCGTCGGATGCGGAACGTACGACCAGGACGCGCGCGGCCGGTATCGGGCCGCCCTCGAGCGCCGTCTCGGCCCGTCCCGACTCCGCGAGCTCGCCGCCGGGTTGGCCGGAACGGAGGCCCAGCGGCGCCGCGCGTTCGCCCACCTCGGACGGACCGTCGCCGAGGCCGAGTCGTTCGACCCGATCCCCGGAAGGGGCCGGGACCCGGGGATGGCCGCGCTGGACCCGCGCGGGTTCGACGAAACGTGGCGGGACGTCCTGCGTCGCCAGCGGGACGGTCGGGAGCCGGCCGCGTTCCGCGCGATCCGGTGCCCGGTCCTCATGATCCATGGCCGTCAGGACCCGCACCCCGGGTCCAGGATCGCGGAAAGCCTGCGCCCGTACCTCCCCCAGCTCGTCTACCGTCCGCTCGACCGCTGCGGTCACACGCCGTGGCGGGAGCGACAGGCAAAGGAGCCGTTCCTGTGGCTCCTGGAGCGGTGGCTCGAGCGCTCCGACGCTTCCGCCCGCCTCCCGACCCCGGGGCGGTGACCCCGGCCCCCCCGCGAACCCTCTTGGGCTCCTGTCCGGTCCCGCCTTCGTGGCCCGAAGCCTTCGTCCCGTCGCGGACGCCCCGGCGCTGGTAGTGGAGTCGCACCGGGCCGGACGGACGCGGTCGCTGGTCGTCGCCGACCTGCACCTCGGGCTGGCCGGTACCGCGGACCGGCCGATGGGCCCGCCGGAAGGGTCGGCCGCCGCGGTCGACCGGCTGATCGCGATCGCCCGGGCCGAGCGGGCCGGGACGGTGGTCATCGACGGGGACGTCAAGCACCCGATCGTCGGCACGCCACCGGTGCTCCGCCCCGTCGTGTTCGATTTCTTCGCCCGGCTGCTCCGCGAGGGACTCGGGGTCGAGGTCGTCCTCGGGAACCACGACGGGGGGCTGGTCCGCCACCTGCCCCGGGAGGTGGTCGTCCACCCGGCGGGCGGTGTCGTGCACGACGGGGTCGGGATCTTCCACGGGCACCGCTGGCCGTCCGACGACGTGCTCTCCCGCCGTCGGTGGATCACCGGCCACCTGCACCCGGGCTTCCGGTTCGCCCCGACCGCCGAGCACCCGGACGGGAAGCGACCGTGCTGGATACGGGAGGAGTTCGGCCCCGGAGGACCGGGACCGGGGACGGGCCGTCGCCCCCGGCCGGCCGTGCGGGAGCTGATCGTCCTGCCCCCGTTCAACCCCCTCGCGGGCGTGGAGGCCCTCAACCGGGAGCGGCCGGCCCGCGGGCGCTCGTTCCTCTACCGCCGCTTCCTCTCGCAGGGCGTGGCTCGGGCCTACCTGCTCGACGGGACCGACCTCGGGGCGCTGCCTACCCTGCGCCCGGAGCCCGGCCGGCCCGGAGCACCGAGCGGAGCGCGTCGGGGTCGGTGACGGGCGGGGCGCACACCGTACCGAAGCAGACGAGCGCACGGGCCTCGTCCACGGCGCGGGAGGGAAGTCCCCCGAGCGGAGTGGAGAACGGGGGCGGGGGAGCCCCGTCGAAGACGAACGCGTTCGGGTGCCACGTCAACCGCGCCGCGCGGCGGAGCGCGTCGGCCCCGGGCCCGGCCCCCTCGACGACGACCGTCGCCGGCGTCGTGGAGGCCATGCCTACGGCCAGCGCGGCGCCGGAGCCGAACAGGCCGGCCCCCGCCAGCCGGGACGACAGCGGGCCGAGGAGCGCCCGCGCCGTGTCGGTCCAGCGGTCCTCGTGCGTCAGCGCCCCGAGGCGCAGGAAGGCGAGGGCGGCCCCCGAGTTCGCGGACAGGTGGGGAGAGTCCTCGAGAGGGTACGACGGGTCGGCGATCCCCCCGACGGCCGGTCCGTCGTAGAGCTTCGGTACCACATCGCGAAAGAGGCCGCTCTCGGTCCGGAACTCCCGGTCGACGAGCCCGAGTAGGGCGGACGCGGCCTCGACGTAACTCGGTTCGGTCGTCACGGCCGCCAGCTCGACCAGGCCGGCGGCGAACGAGACCTGGTCCTCGAGCAGACCGAACCCCGCCGGCCCCGTCGGGTCGAGCCGATGGGCGATCCCGCGATCGGGGACGTAGGCGTCGCGCAGCCAGCGGTCGGCGGCCCGGCGCGCCTCCGCGAGCACCGACGGGTCGTCGAGGGCCGCGGTCGCCCGCGCGAACGACCCCACGAACCGGCCGTTGAGGTCCGCGTAGAGGGCCGGGTCGATCGGGGGCCGCGGTCGCCGATCGCGCGCCTCCTTCAGCTTCGTCCGGACGGACCGCAGCGCCGCCTCGGGGCCGTGGGGGAAGGAGAGGCCCCCGGCGGCCTCGGTGGCCGGGAGCATCCGGAACAGCACGTTTCGGTCCGGGGCATGGGGCATCTGCGCGTCGGTCCCGATCCCGAAGCAGCGCGTGGCGAGTCGGAGCTCGTCCGGCTCCAGGACCTCCTTGAGCTCCGCTCGGGTCCAGGTGTAGTAGTCGCCGTCATCGCCCGGGGCGTTGTCGGCGTCCTGGCTCGCGGCCCATCCCCCGGCAGGGTTCCCGAGGACCTCGCGGGCCCACGCGATCGTCCCCCGGGCGACCTCCTCGAACCGGGCGTCGCCGAAGCGGACGTACCCCTCGACGTACGACCCGAGCAGCGCCGCGTTGTCGGCCGCCATCTTCTCGAAGTGGGGAACGTGCCAGCCCGCGTCGACGGAGTAGCGGTGGAACCCGCCTCCGACCTGGTCGTACACGCCGCCGTCGGCCATGGCGAGCAGCGTCGCCCGCGCGAGCTCCGCGCTCCGGGAGCTCCCGTTCGGGAAGTCGTCCTGGAGAAGGAGGGAGATCGCCGTCGGGTGGGGGAACTTGGGGGCGGTGCCGAATCCGCTGTGCACGGGGTCGAAGCTCCCCCGGACCTCCGCGATGACCTCGGCGGCGAACCTCGTCGGGCCCCCCGAGGCGGCCGGCCGCGCCTCCCGCATCCGTCGGAGCGCCTCCTGCACCCCCCGGGCGTTCTCCGCGATCCGTTCGGGCTCTTCCCGCCAGAGGCGGGCGACCTCCTGGAGGACCCGTCGGAAGCCAGGGCGGCCGTGGCCATCGGCCGGCGGGAAGAACGTCCCCCCGAGGAAGACCTCCCCGTCCGGCGTCAGGAATGCCGTGAGAGGCCACCCGCCTTCGCCGGTCAGGGCACCGACCTGCCGCTGGTAGCGGCGGTCGACCTCGGGATGCTCGTCACGGTCGACCTTGACGGCGACGAAGTGCTGGTCCAGGAGCCGGGCCACCTCGGGGTCGGCGTACGTCGTCTCGTCCATCACGTGGCACCAGTGGCACCACGACGCGCCGATGTCGAGGAGCAGGGGCCGGGCCGTGCTCCGGGCGACGGTGAACGGATCGGTCCCCCACGGATACCAGTCGATCGCCTGTTTGGACGCCGCTCGGAGGTACGTGGAGCGGGCGAGCGCGAGACGCGAGGCGACCACCCGCGGGCCGTCCGTCGGGGGGGAGGACACGGCGTCGACCGGACGGGGGCCTCCTCTTACGGTTGTCGCCGTCGAGCGCCGCGTAACCGGATGACGGGAACGCCACCCCCCGCGCGGGCGTTATAAAGGGGACCTCGGTGCCCGACCCGAGGCAGAGCCGATGGAGATGCAGCCCGGCCAGATGGCGTACGACCGGGCGATCACCGTCTTCTCCCCCGACGGCCGCCTCTTCCAGGTCGAGTACGCCCGGGAGGCCGTCCGCCGCGGCGCCACGACGGCCGGGGTCGTCTACACGAACGGCGTCGTGCTGATCGCCGACCGGCGCATCCCCAACCCGCGCCTCGCCGAGCCGTCCAGCCTCGAGAAGATCCACCAGATCGACGAGAACATCGCCTGCGCGACCGCGGGCCTGGTCGCCGACGCGCGCGTGCTCGTGGACTACGCCCGTCTCGCGGCCCAGGTGAACCGGGTCACCTACGCCGAGCCGATGCCGGTCGAACTGCTCGTCCGGCGCATCTGCGACTACAAGCAGCAGTACACCCAGTTCGGCGGCGTCCGCCCGTTCGGCACCGCGCTCCTCGTCGGCGGGTACGACGACGCGGGGATCCACCTGTTCGAGACGGAGCCGTCCGGCTCCCTCACCAGCTTCAAGGCGGCGAGCACGGGCGGGAACAAGAGCCCGGTGATGGAGCTCTTCGAGCAGAAGTACCGGCCCGGCCTTGACCGCGAGTCCGCGACCCTCCTTGCCCTCGAGGCGCTCCGCTCCGGCCTCGAGGAGGCCGGGAACCTCGCCCAGGTGGAGGTCTGCACGGTCGAGCAGGACGAGGGGATGACCCGGCTTACGTCGGAGGAAATCCAGAAGTACGTCGCCCGGCTTCCGCCGGCCGGTGGCGCCCCTCGCGGTGGCCGGTCGTAGCCCGGCCCGCACCTTCCTATGGTGAAGGTCGAAGACGCGGTGATTGCGCGCTGGGAGACGCAGGGGTCGCGCTTCGAGGTGCTCGTCGACCCCCAGGCCGTCCAGGACCTGAAGGACGGCAAGGAGGTCGACCTGGCCGACAAGCTCGCCCTCGAACAGGTCTTCAAGGACGTCAAGAAGGGCGACAAGATCTCCGAGGAGCATCTCGAGCGGACGTTCCACACACGCTCCCTCGCGGAGATCGCGCGCCAGATCGTCCTCAAGGGCGAGGTCCAGGTCACCACCGAGCAGCGGCACCGGCTGCAGGAGTCGAAGCGACGGCAGATCGTCGCGACGATCGCCCGCAACGCGATGAACCCCCAGACGGGGGCGCCGCACCCCCCGGCCCGCATCGAGGCGGCGATGGAGGAGGCGAAGGTCCACATCGACCCCTTCCGCTCCGTCGATGCCCAGATGCAGGACGTGCTCGCAAAGCTCCGCCCGCTGATCCCGATTCGGCTCGACGTCGTCAAGGTCCGGATCCGCCTGCCGGCGCAGCATTACCCCCGGGTCATCGGCGAGCTGAAGGGGATCGGGCACCTCCTCTCGGAGGAGTGGCTCGGCGATGGGTCATGGAGCGGGATCGTCGAGATCCCGGCCGGCGTCCAGACGGAACTCTACGAGAAGCTCAGCGCGCGCACGAAGGGCGCCGCCGAGACCGCTTTGGTTAAATAGCGCACGCCCGTCGTGCGGCCCGGTGCAGCACCCAACATGTCTAGAGGTCATCGGCCGGGCCACCGTGGGCGTGGCCGCGAGGGAAACCCCTCGCATCCCTCCGAGGATCGGGTATTAGTCCTCCCCGGAGAGGAGATCCAGGGCCGCGGCCTCAAGCCGGGACCCGGTACCTTCCGGGTCGGCGGCAAGGTCTATGCCAGCCTGCTCGGCCTCGTGTCCGAGCGACCCCCGTTCGTTCAGGTCATCCCGCTCTCCGGCCGGTACATCCCGAAGGCCGGGGACGTCGTCGTCGGGACCGTCACCGACGTCCAGACGACGTTCTGGCTCCTCGACATCGGCGCCCCCCGCTGGGCCCCCCTGCACGTGACGGGGACCCCGTGGAAGGTCGAGATCGGCGAGGCGGACCGCTACCTCGGCGTCGGGGACTCGGTCGTCGTCCAGGTCGAGAACCTGGAGGCGACGGGCCGGATCGGCGTTACGATGCAGGGCGAGGGCCTGGGCAAGCTCGAAGGGGGCACGATCGTTCGGATCTCCCCCGCCCGTATCCCCCGCGTCGTCGGCCGGGGCGGGTCGATGATCCAGACGATCACCCGGCAGACCGGGGCCCACGTCGCGATCGGCCAGAACGGCCGGATCTGGGTCGACGGGACCCCGGAGGCGATCCGACGCGTGACCGACGTCCTGCGCATGATCGAGGCGAACGGCCAGCGCTCGGGGCTGACCAGCCGGGTCGAGAGCTACCTGCTCGCGACGACCCCGACGGCCGGGGCGGACTCGTCCGGCGCCTCCAAGATCCGGACCCCTCCGTCGGGACCCGCGGACGAGCGGACCGCCGTTCCGGACGATGCTTCTTGGGACTCGGACGGCCAGGGCGACCCGCCCCCGTTCGACCCCCCGGAGCCCTGATTTTCGAGGAGGAACACGATGGGAAGCGTGGGAGCGAAAGAGGTCCCGGTCCTTCTGACCCCGGACGGGCGTCGGATCGACGGGCGACGGCTGGACGAACTGCGACCGATCCAGATCCAGGCCGGGCCGTTGCGCCAGGCCGACGGGTCGGCCTTCGTCGAGTGGGGAGCGAACAAGGTGATGGCGGCCGTCTACGGGCCTCGCGAGGTCCATCCGCGCCACCTGCAGCAGAACGACCGGGCCGTGATCCAGTGCCGGTACAACATGGCGGCCTTCTCGGTCGATGAGCGCAAGCGTCCGGGGCTCGACCGCCGGTCGCAGGAGATCTCGAAGGTGATCGGCGAGGCGTTCCAGTCCGTGGTGTTCACCGAGGAGTTCCCCCGGACGAGCATCGACGTCTACATCGAGGTGCTCCAGGCGAACGCGGGGACCCGGTGCGCGGGCCTCGTGGCGGCCTCGGTCGCCCTCGCCGATGCGGGCATTCCGATGGTCGACCTGCTCCCCTCGGTCGCGGTCGGGAAGATCTCGGGCGCGATCGCGCTCGACCTCAAGAAGGAGGAGGACAACTTCGGCGAGGCGGACCTCCCGATGGCGCTCGTCCCGCAATCCGGGCGGCTCGTGCTGCTGCAGATGGAAGGCCACATGACCGAGGAGGAGCTCGGCACGGCGCTCGACCTGGGGGTCGCCGGCTGCCGCGACATCTACGAGAAGATGAAGGCGGCCCTGCGGGCCCGCTACACCGTCACGCCGATGGAGGAGGGGGGGGCATGAGCGACGAGATCACCGCGGACATCCAGACGACGCACATCCTCGACCTCGCCGCGGACGGGAAGCGGGTCGACGGGCGCGGCCTCGACGAGTACCGGACGATCTCGATCGTCCCGGGGTTCGTCACGACGGCCGACGGGAGCGCGCTCGCCCGCATCGGGGAGACGGCCGTGCTCTGCGGCGTCAAGCTCGAGCCGGGGAAGCCGTTCGCCGACACGCCCAACGCCGGCGTCCTCACGACGAACGCGGAGCTGATCCCGCTCTCGAGCCCGACGTTCGAGCCCGGGCCGCCGCAACCGGGGGCGATCGAGGTCTCGCGCGTGGTCGACCGCGCGATCCGCGCGGCCGAGACGATCGACCTCACGAAGCTCTGCGTCACGCCCGGCGAGAAGACCTGGGTCTGCTACGTCGACATGCACGTCCTCGGCCACGCGGGCAACCTGATCGACGCCTCCCTGCTCGCGGCGGTCGCCGCGCTCAGCCACGCGACCGTTCCGGCGAAGCGGTTCGAGGTCGCGGAGAACGACTACCCCCTCGACGTCCAGCACCTCCCGATCGAGTGCACGTTCGTGCGCCTCGGCGAGAGCATCGTCGTGGACCCGACGTTCGACGAGGAGCAGGCGGCCCAGGGTCGGCTGACCGTCGCCACGGACGAGACCGGGCGGGTCGTCGCGATGCAGAAGGGGCTGGTGGGCGCGTTCTCGCCCGATGACGTTAAGTCGGTCGTGCGCCGGGCGTTCGTCCACGGCGAGCGGCTGCGGCAGCAGGTCCGGGGAGGGTCACCGTGAGCAAGCGGACGAAGAAGATCGGTCCCACCGGCTGGATGGGGCCCCGGTACGGGATCCGGATCCGTCGGCGGGTCATCGACATCGACCGGGTGCGGGCCCGGCCCGCGACGTGCCCCCGGTGCTCGACCTCCACGCTCGGTCGCGTGGCCAGCGGGGTCTTCGAGTGCCGCCGGTGCGGCACCCGCTTCGCGTCGAACGCCTACGTCTTCGCCCCGCCCCCGCCGATCAGCCGTGCGGAACGGGAGACCGAGGCCGGCAACGCTTAAGGACCCCGGTCCGGTCGAAGGCGGTCATGTTCCGATGCATCCGCTGCGGTGAAGCGCTCCCCTCCGACGCGAACCTGTTCGGGGTCCGCTGCGACAACTGCGGGGGCAAGATCTTCACGAAGGAACACCCGAACGTCAAGAAGGTGCTGAAGGCGCGCTAGCGTCCGGGGTCCCCCCGGGAGCCTCGCTCTGGATCTCGATCCAGTTGCCGTCCGGGTCCTCGACGAACCCGATCCAGTACCGTCCCTCCTCCAGCCAGGGCTCGACCGCCACCTGGGCTCCCAGCGCACGGAGGAACGCGATCTTCCCCCGCGCGTCCGTCACCTCGAACCCCAAGTGGTCGAGCCCTTCACCGGCCGCGTAGGGGGTCGCGAAGCGGTGTCCGGGAGGGTAGTAGTTGAGCTCGAGCTGGACGCCGGTCGTCGGGTCTTCCAGGCTGACCCACGTGCCGCCGTGGCTCATGGTACCTCGCCGCTGTTCGACGAGGCCCAAGCCCCGCGTGTAGAAGCGGAGCGAGCGCTCGAGATCGGTCACCCGTAGGCCGACGTAGTTGAGACCCATGGGAAGGCTCCAGTCCCGGTCGAACGTAATGCCTTCCCCCGGCCGGCGCGGGCCCGACGGTCGGCCGACCCTCCGAACCCTCTAAGGTCGCCCGCCGCATCCCGGGGGGATGGGCCGACCGACCGTCACCTTCCTCGGGGGGATCCGGGAGATCGGAGGCAACAAGATCCTCATCGAGGACGGTCCGGACCGGATCCTCTTCGACTTCGGCCCGTCGTTCTCCCCGCGGTACGAACAGTACTACGTCGACTACCTGCAGCCGCGGTCGACCTGCCGTGCGAAGGACCTCCTCGAGTTCGGCCTCATCCCCCGGATCGAGGGGTTCTACTCCCGCGAGGCGCTCGGGGATTCGGACCTCGCCGGCCGGTCGCCGGAGATCCACGCCGTCTTCGTGAGCCATGCCCACGCCGACCATGCCGGGTACCTCTCGCTGATCGACCCCGAGATCCCCGTCCACGTCGGGGAGGGGACGCGGGACCTTCTCCACGCGATCGAGACGTCGACGGCCATGCGCTACGGCGAGCACGCGTGGCGGACGTTCCGGGACCGCACGGCCGTGAAGGTCGGAGGGATCGAGGTCGTCCCGTACCCGGTCGACCACTCGGTGCCGTTCGCCTACGGGTTCCTCGTGCGGACCTCGGAGGGGACGCTGGTCTACACCGGCGATTTCCGGCACCACGGACCGCGAGCGGCCGACACCCACGAGTTCTTCCGAGCCGCCGCCGAGGAGCGCCCCGACGCGCTCCTGATCGAGGGGACCCGGGCCGGCCCGGACCCCCGTCGGAACCTCTCCGAGGAAGGGGTCCGCCGGGAGGCCGACCGGCTGCTCGAGCGGCAGCCCACCCTCGCCCTCGCCTGCACCTACCCGCGGGACATCGACCGCCTGACCACCCTCTACCGTGCCGCCCGCGCCTGCGACCGGGAGTTCGTCGTCTCCGCGAGGACCGCCCACCTCCTCGCGGCCGTCGCTCCCCGCTTCCCGGCCGGGAGCGTCCCGGTCCCGGGAACGACGGACGGGATCGTCGTGTACAACCGGAAGAAGAAGCGCTACTTCACCTGGGAAAAACCGTTCCTCGACGGGGGGCTCGACGCCGAGGAGGTCCGCGCGCGGGGCGAACGCTACCTCCTCGCGCTCGACCAGATGCATTTCCCCGAGCTGATCGACCTCCGACCGCCGAAAGGAACGCCGTTCCTCCACTCGATGAGCGAGCCGTTCAGCGAGGATGACGTCGACGACCGCGTGATGCGGAACTGGCTCGACCACTTCGGCCTGTCGTTCCACCAGATGCACGCGAGCGGGCACGCCTCGGGGCCCGAGCTGCTCGAGATCGTCCGCTCGGTGGCGCCGACGAACCTGTATCCGATCCACACCGAGCACCCCGAGGCGTTCGCACCGTCCGCAGCGGCCGTGCGGCTCGCCGAGGTCGGCGTTCGCTACCCGATCGGCCGATGAGCCCCCGGCGGCCGAGAGATTAAGGCGGCGCGGCCTCTCGCCTGGCCGATGGCCGCCGACCGACTGCCGACGGGGATCCCGTCCGTCGACCGCCTCCTGGGCGGCGGCCTCGAGACCGACTGCCTGACGGAGATCTACGGGGAGGGCGGGAGCGGGAAGACCCTGTTCTGCCTCGAGGTGGCGCTCCGGGTCGCCCGCCAGAACCGGTGGGTCTTCTACATCGACACGGAGGGGATCAGCGTCGACCGCCTCCGGGCGATGGCCGGCGACGAACTCGAGCGGATCCTCCGGCGCTTCCTGCTCTCGACCCCCAAGGACCTCGAGCAGCAGGCCCGCGCCGTCGCCACCGCGTGCACGCTCGCGCGCGAGGGGAAACGGCCGGTCGGCCTCATCGTCGTCGACTCGGGGACGTTCTTCTACCGTCTGTCGCTCTCGGCCCCGGACGAGGATGACGCCCGCCAGGCGCTGTCGGTCTCGGTCGCCAACCTGATGGCGACCGCCTTCCGCGTGGGGGTGCCGGTCCTCTTCACGAACCAGGTATGGCGCAGCGTTCGGGAGGGGACCCTCGAGCCGCTCGGCGGCTCGTTCCTGAACCATGCGGCGAAGACGATCCTCCGGTTCGACCGCCTCCCGGGCGACCGACGCCGCGTCGTCCTGACGAAGCACCGCTCCCTCCCGGAAGGAGCGGCCGACTTCCGGATCACCTCCACCGGACTGGTCGGTCCGGGGTCCGGTTGAAACCGAGATAAGGCCGGACGGGCCTCTCCCCTCGATGGCCGGTCGGGTCGAGTTCTCGGATGTGACGACTCCCATCGGAACCTTCCGTATCGTCTACCAGGGCACGAGCGTGCGGGTGGTCGACCTGCTCGAGAACGGCCTCCCCCAGAGCGGCCTGCCGCCGGGAGCGGGTCGGCGGAAGCCCCCCTACCCGAGGGGCAGCCCTCCCCGACAGCTCCAGGAGTACTTCCGGGGCGACCGGAGGTCCTTCGAGGTCGACGTCGACCCCGACTCCGCCTCCGGATTCGACCGGAAGGTCTGGGGCGTCCTCCGGCAGGTCCCCGCCGGCCAGACCGTGACGTACGGAGAGCTCGCCCGGCGCTCCGGGTTCACCGGAGCGGCTCGGGCCGTCGGCGGCTCGATGCGGCGGAACCCGATCCCGATCGTGATCCCCTGCCACCGCGTGGTCGGCGAGGGGGGGTCGATCACCGGTTTCGGCCTCGGGCTCTGGCGCAAGCGCTGGCTCCTCGACCACGAGGGCTCCTGGCCGCTGCGCGCACGTTCGGCGGAGGGCCCCCGGCCGCACGGACAACGCACGCTCGAGGCCGCGATGGGCCCGGCGCCCCGCAAGGGGGGTCCCGGCCCACCTCCGACGCCGCGTAGTAGCTGATCCGGCGCGCTCCTCCGCCGCCGTGGGAGAACCCACTACAGCTCGTAGTAGGTTCGCCGGCGGCTCCGCGTCGGCGGACGGCCGCCGAGGGACCGGTCACCCGGAGTAGTAGGCCGCGTCGTACGGTTCGGGCTTGAGGCCGCGCCGCTGCCGTATCTCTGCCACGACCTTCGGCTGGAGCTCGACCGGGACGGGCTCGAAACCGAGCGACTCGGTGGCCCAGAGTACCTTGCCCGCGGTCGCGCTCCGGATGTCGGAGGCGAAGCCGAACAGTTCCGCGACGGGGACCTTCGCCGAGACCGTCTGCAGGTCGCCGACGCTCGTCATGTCGAGGATCTCGCCCCGACGCCGCTGCAGCTCGCGCGTCGCCCCGGCGAGGACCTCCTGCGGGACGTTCACGGTGACCTTCTGGAACGGTTCGAGGAGCAGGCGGTCCCCGAGGACCATCGCGCCGTAAATCCCCGACCGCGCCGCCGGGATCGTCTGCGCCGGTCCGCGGTGGATCGAATCCTCGTGCAGCTTCGCGTCGACGAGGCGGACCTTGAGCCCGTAGACCTTCTCGTTCGCGAGCGGGCCCCGGTTGACGGCCTCCTTGAAGGCGTCGACGATCAGGTCCATCGTCTCGTTGAGGTACTGGATCCCCTTCGTCACGTCGAACAGGGCGTTCGTTCCGTCGACCGCGATCAGGCCGCGCCCCTCGTCGCGGGAGATGCCGAGCTGGTCCATGCGGGTGACGAGGCTCTTGAGGTCCTTGAACGACTTCCCCTGCGGGATCTCGCCGTCCTTGATCGCCTGCACGACGGCGGTCGGCAGGGGCTCGACCTCGAAGTAGAACCGGTTGTGCTTGTTGGGGGACTTCCCCTCGAACGGCCCGCCGGGATGCCGCACGAGCTCCCGGTAGACGACGATCGGCTTCGACGCCGAGATCTCGACCTTGTAGTCGTTGACGATCCGGTACTGGGTGATCTCGAGGTGGAGCTCGCCCATGCCGGAGAGCAGGTGTTCGCCGGTCTCCTGGTTGATCTCGACCCGAAGGCTCGCGTCCTCCTTCGCGATCTTGCGCATGACCTCGATGAGCTTCGGGAGGTCGGCCATCCGCTTCGGTTCGATGGCGACCGTGACGACCGGCTCCGAGACGTGCCGGATCTCCTCGAACGGCGCCATCCCCGCGTCCGCCGCCATCGTCGTCCCCGCGAAGGCGTCGGAGAGCCCGATCACCGCGGCGATGTTGCCGGCGGTGACCTCCTCGACCATCAGCCGTTCGGGGCCCATGAACAGCGACACGTGCTGGATCCGGTTCTTGGTCTTCGTGCCGACGACGCTCAGCTCCATCCCCTTCTGGAGCCGACCGGAGAAGACCCGACCGGTCGCGATCTCCCCGGCGCTCGGGTCCATGGTGATGTCCGTGACCATGAACGCCGCCGGGCCCTCCGCGTCGGTCGCGACCATCGCCTTCCCGACCGCGGATTCGGTGTCGCCCTTCCAGATGTTCGGGATCCGGTACCTCTGGGCGACCCGCGGGCTGGGAAGGTGCCGGACGACCATGTCGAAGATGACGTCGTTGATCTTGGCGCGCTGGGCGATCTCCTTCGAACGGCCGGTCGAGACGAAGTCGATGATGTCGGGGAACTTGACCCCGGTGCGCTGCATGTACGGGACGCTGATCGCCCAGTTCTCGTAGCCCGAGCCGAAGGCGACCGAGCCGTTCCGTGGGTCGACCATCCAATCGCCGACGAACTCCTCGGGGGCCATCTTGCGGATCAGCTCGTTGACCTCGCCGATGATGGTGCCGAAGCGCTTCTGCAGCGAGTCCGGGGTGAGCTGGAGCTCCTTGATCGCCCGGTCGACCTTGTTGATGAACAGGGTCGGCTTGACCTTCTCCCGCAACGCCTGGCGCAGGACGGTCTCGGTCTGGGCCATGACGCCCTCGACGGCGCAGACGACGACGATCGCCCCGTCGACCGCCCGCATCGCCCGGGTGACATCCCCGCCGAAGTCGACGTGCCCCGGCGTGTCGATGAGGTTGATCAGATACTGTTCCTTCTCGAACTCGTGGACGATCGTGACGTCCGCGTTGTTGATCGTCAGGAGGCGCGCCTGCTCCTGCTCGTCGAAGTTCAGGTAGAGCTGCTTTCCCGCGAGCTCGTTCGAGATCATCCCGGCCGCGGCCAGGAGGTTGTCGGAGAGCGTCGTCTTCCCGTGGTGGATGTGGGCGACGATCCCGATGTTGCGGATCCGGTCGATGTTCCGCATCATGTCGGGGATGGCCTTCGCCAATTCGGCTCGGATGTGCGTCATGGGCGTACCCTTGGGCCTACCGCGCGGACTGCGCGACGCGCTCGACCTCTTCCTTCCGACCGACGGAGAATGCCGTAAGGTCCGACTTGGCCGCCAGACGGATCTCGTCGGCGAGGCACGAATAGATTGGCTTCGTGGACTTGTGCGACGCCTGGATCGCCCCGAGCGCGAGGTTCCGGATCGCGACGTTCAGTCGCCGGGCGGGGGACGCGTCGACCGCGCGCGGCACGGAGATCCCTCCGAACTGGAGACGGGTGACCTCCTCGCGGGGCGAGGCGTTCTCGACCGCGTCGACGAGCAGCTGCAACGGGTTCTTCCCTTCCTTCGCCGCGATCTCGTCGAACGCCTTGCGGACCGTCGTGAGGGCCTTCGACTTCTTGCCCGTGAACTTCCCCCCCTTCATCAGGTGGTTCGCGAGCCGTTCGACCAGGTGCATCCGCGCCTTCAGGAACGGGCGGCCGGCGAGCCGGCCTTCCGTGTGCGGGGCGTAGACCGGGTGAAGATACAGGTACGGCAGGAGGCCCGCATCGTGGACCTCGACCCCCTCGAACGGATACTTCCCGAACAGCGGGGGCAACGCGAACGGCGGGGGAGCGGGGGGCTGCGGGCGTTGCACGACCGGACCCGTCTCCTCGCCCGTCGGCTCGGGTACCGTGAACGGCTCGGGAGTTCCGCTCATCGGGCCGGCTTCTCCTTGCGGCCGCGCACCAGCTCGTCGAGCGACACGCCGTTCACCTGGATCACCTTGTAGCGGACGCCCGGAATGTCCCCGTACGACCGCCCCATCCTTCCCCCGATGCCCTCGACCATCACCTCGTCGTGCTCATCGATAAAGTTGATGGCCCCGTCCCCGACGGCGAAGGCGGTCACCTGCCGGCCGTTTTTGATCAACTGGACCTTGATACATTTGCGGATCGCCGAGTTGGGCTGCTTCGCCTCGACCCCGACCTTCTCGATCACGATACCGCGGCCCTGCGGAGCCCCCTCGAGAGGGTCGGAGCGCTCCTTGAGGTGGAGCGTCCGGCGCTTGTAGTACCGGTCCGACCAGCGTCGCCTCTGCCGGAGCCGCGTGAGACGGCCGGCGGTGTTAAGACCCGAGGGAGGTGGCATACTGTCGGTGGGGGCCGTGCCACCAGGCGTCCCTATTTAAGGTCCCTGCCGGGTTACGAGGTGCGCCGGGCCCCCCGGCCGAGTCCGCGGTGAAGAACGCCCCGACGTCCTCGTCCACGGCCCGACCGGTCGGCCGGGCCCGACCCCGGGGCGCGGGCCCCGACCGGCGTCGCCGGCAGTTCGATCTCCTCTCGGCCGAGATCCGACGGTGCCGCCGTTGTCCCCTCGGCGCGTTCCGCACGCAGGCCGTGGTCTACCGAGGGGGCATCGCGCCGCGCCTCGTGTTCGTCGGAGAGGCGCCGGGCGCGGAGGAGGACCGCCAGGGTCGGCCGTTCGTCGGCCGATCGGGACGGATCCTGGACGCGGCGATCGCCGACCTCGGCCTGGAGGAGGCCGACGTGGGGATCCTGAACGTGCTCAAGTGTCGACCGCCCCAGAACCGGTTCGACCCCGCCGCCGCGCGGACCTGCCGGCCGTACCTGGACCGCCAGCTCGAACTGCTCCGTCCCCGCGTCGTGATCCCCCTCGGGGCGTCGGCGCTGAAGGCGCTCGACCCCGCGGCCCCGCCGGTCCTCCGGGCCGCGGGGACCTTCCGCGGCGGTCGGGAGCCACCCCTCTTCCCGCTCGTGCATCCGGCCGCGTCGCTCCGGTCCGCGCGGCTCCGCGCGCGGTGGCAGGCCGACCTCGCGGCGCTGTCGGCCTGGCTCCGGACGCGGCCGTTCTAAACAGCTTTAACGCGGGTCGGGCTCCTCGGTCCGTGCGCACCGTCGACCTGTTCGTCGTGGGCGGTTCTTACCATGGAACGGACGACGGGGTCGTCGTCGAACTGTTCGGGCGCACCCGCGAAGGTCAGACCCTCGTCGCGCGCTACTACGGGTTCCGGCCCTACTTCGAGATCACCGACCCAACGCCCGACGTCCGGGAGCGTCTCCAGCGCGATCCCGAGGTCGTTCGGACCGACGAGACCCCTGCCTGGGTCGAGGGCCGCGACCGGCCCGCGCTGCGGGTGACGATCCGCAAGCCGTGGCAGGTCCCCGACTACCGGGAACGGTACCGCCGGAAGGGGGACGATGCGAGCGTGCTCGCGTGCGACATCCCGTTCGTCCACCGGTTCCTCTACGACAAGCACCTCGGGCTGTGTGTCGCGTTCGAGGCCGAGGACGAGCCCCCCGAGATCCGGGGCCGGTACGCGGTCGCCGAGGTCGTGCGGGTCGTGACGGACGCGGACCACGACATCCGCCCGATCGACCCGTTCCGCCCGTCGCTCCGGGTGCTGTCGTTCGACATCGAGAACGCGATCCGCGAGCGGACGATCTTCACGATCTGCGGGGTCGCCGCGGGAGGCGGGCGCCCGCGCCGGACGTTCCGGCTTCGGGATGCCAGCGAACGGGCGATGCTCGAGGAGTTCGCCCGGATCGTGGTCGAGGACGATCCGGACGTCATCACCGGCTACAACATCGGCGGCTACGACTTCCCGCTCCTGGTCGAGCGGGCGGGCGCCCTGGGGATCCCCTCCTTCGGGATCGCGCGGGACCGCGCCCCCCCCAAGGAGATGGGCGACCGGATCTGGAAGGTCGCCGGACGCGTCGTCGCCGACGCATGGTGGTTCGCCCGCCGCGACCTCCGACCCAAGCAGGAGACCCTGCAGTTCGTCGCCCGGACGCTCCTGAACGACTCCAAGCTGGACGTCGACCGGCGCAACATCGAGCAGGAGTGGGCGCGGGACCCGGACCGGGTGATGGAGTACTGCGAGCACGACGCGGACCTGGCCCTGCGGATTCTCGTTCGGCTGCGCTCGATCGAGAGAGGCACGGACCTCGCGACGGTGGCGCACCTCCCGCTCGAGGAGGGGCTGAACGGCCGCACCTCGCAGTACATCGACGCGATGCTGATCCCCCGCGCCGACGCCCGGCACGTCGGCGTTCCCCCCAGCCACCACGCCGGACGCGACAACCCGATCGAGGGGGGATACGTCCACGCGATCCGCGCGGGGATCCATCCGTGGGTGGTCACGCTCGATTTCAAGTCGATGTACCCGTCGATCATCATCGCCCGGAACCTCTGCTTCACGACGCTCTCGCCCGACGGGACCACGGTCGCCCCCAGCGGGGCCCGGTTCCTCGCCCCGAGCGTCCGCCGGGGGATCATCCCGGAGATCCTCGCGGAGCTCCTGGCGGACCGGGACCGGTTCCGCGCGCAGGGCCGTTCGGCCCCGACCCCCGAGCTCGCGGAGTACTACGACGGGCTCCAGAACGCGGTGAAGATCCTGATGAACTCCTTCTACGGCGTGCTCGCCTCGAGCTTCTACCGGTTCACGAACAAGGAGATCGGAGCGGCGATCACGGCGTTCGCCCGGGAGGCGATCACCTCGATCATCCGGGAGCTCGAGGCCGACGGCTTCGAGGTCGTGTACTCCGACACGGATTCGGTCTTCGTCCGGTCCCCGGTGGCGACGCTCGAGGGCGCTCGGGCGTTCGGCGAGTCCGTCGCGAAGCGGTTCAGCCGGGAGGGGGTCACCTTCGAGTTCCAGTCCGTCTACGAGACGTTCTTCTCCCACGGCGTGAAGAAGCGGTACGTCGGGCGAACCGTCTGGCCGCGCGAGGAGCTGATCATTCGCGGGTACGAGACCCGGCGCACCGACGCGTTCGACTTCCAGTCGGAGGCGCTCCTCCAGGTCTTCGACCTCGTGCTCCGGGGCGACACGGACGCCGCGGTGCGCCGCTCGCGCGAGCTCGTGCAGACCGTCCGCAACCGCGCGGTCCCCGTCGAGCGGCTCGTGATCGCCCGGACCGTACGCGCGGAGAACGAGTACAACCTGTCGACCCGCGACGCGCTGCCGTTCCTGCGGATCTATCGCCGCCTTCGCGAGGAAGGATACGACGTGATCCCCGGGATGCGGGTCGCCTGGATCGTCACCGATTCCCGGAAGAGTCCCCAGGAGATCGAGCCGTGGGTGGAGGGCCGTCCATTCACCCAGCAGCCCGATTGGGAGTACTACGCCGATCGGGTAGCCCAGACCCTCGCTCGCGTGACGGAGGTGTTCGACTGGGACGCGGCCGCCCTCCTGCGCGGGAGCCACCAGCGCCGCCTCGGGGCGCCGGACGCCGCCGCCCCGCCCCTCGAGACCCCTCCGCCCGAGGGCCCGGCCGCGACGCTCGACACGCCGGTGGGCGACCTCGGGAAGCCGACGAAACGACGGGGGACCAACCGGAGCCTCGTCGACTGGCAGTAGGCCCCGGCCTACCGTCCCGGACGGGCCCAGCGGTCGGCCGACGGCGAGGAGGCGCCGACCGTGGCCAACGTGAGGAGCGCCCCCGCCACGGCGATCGGTATACCGAGGAGACCCAGCCACGGAAGCGCCAGCCCGAGGATCCCGACCGAGAGAAGCAGGGTGAAGATCGGGATCGCCGTCATCAGTATGGAGGGCACGACGATCCCCTCCCGGTGGATGGCGAGGAAGTAGAACGTCGGCGCGGCGAAGAAGCTCACGAGGCCGTTCACGGCGAGGAGCGCGAACAGGACCGGCCCCATCCCGACGAGGCCCGCCCAGCCTCCGGGGATCAGCGGCGCGATCAGCAGGGCCCCGAGGGCGGCTCCGAGCATCGACTGCCCGACGACGGCGGAGTAGGGAGCGCTCTCCGAGGCCCGCGCAGAGAGGATGAAGTAGAAGCCGACGGCGATGGGTACCGCGATGACCGCGAGCCAGCCGAGGCCGTGGACCGCGGAGAGCCTGCGTCCCCCGACGATCGCGAGCGAACCGCCCAGGAGGCTCAGGAGGAGGCCGAGGACGAACAGCGGTCGTCCCAACGAGGCCCGCGGACCGGCGAAGAGCGCGGCGATGATGAGCGGCGTGGCGACGACGTCGCCGATGAGGGAGAGGAGCGAGGCATCGACCGGACCGGTCAGGTACGTCGCCGCGAGGATCGAGACCTGCATGCCCAGCATCAGCGTCGTCCGCAGGTAGGCGGACGGCGATCTCCATTCCCGCGCGATCGCCGGACCGTGGCCCGAGACGATCGCCGACAGGGCGAACGCCCCGCCGCCGACCACGAACGGGTACACCAGGATCGCGGACGGGGCCGTGCCGGGGGTTCCCCGGAGCACGAAGAGGTAGTACGTCGCCCATCCGAACGCCGCGGCCAGCGCCAGCGCGACCGAGCCGGTCCTCCCACCGCGCGCGGCCGGACGGGCTCCCGAGGGCTCGACGCCGGTCGCTATGCTGCGTTCCTCCGATGGATCATTCACGGACCGAGGAGGTTAGGCGTACCCCGCGTAGCGAAGCCCCCACCGAGGGATCCCGACGCCCCGCCCGGCCTCCACGCGGCCGATCTCGACCGCATCGGGAGCGCCGGCGCGGGCGAGACAGCGCAGGACGGGGGCGACCGACCCGCCCGAGACCACGAGGACGAACCCCACCCCCATGTTGAACGTCTGGAACATCTCCTCATCGGAGATCCCTCCGGTCCTCTGAAGCCACTCGAACAGCGGGGGGACCGATGGCCATCGATCCAGCTCGAAGCGGACCGCCGGGTGGAGACGCACGAGGTTCCGCACGCCCCCCCCGGACATGTGGGCCAGGCCCCGGACCCCCGGCCGATCGGCGACGGACTCGACGAGCTCCGTGTACGTCCGGGTCGGTCGCAGCAGCTCGATCCCCACGGGCCCTCGGCCCCCCGGCCGAGGACGGTGCGGGTCGACGCCGGCCTCCGAAAGGATCCGACGCAGGAGCGTGAATCCGTTCGCGTGCACGCCCGAGGAGGGGATGCCGACGATGCGGTCGCCGGGCCGGATCCCCCGACCCGTCACCGGCCTTCGCCCCGACGGGAAGAAGCCGATCGCGGCCGCCCCCAGGTCGATGTCTCCCACGAGGTCGGGGACCACGGCCGTCTCCCCCCCGAGCAGCGAGCAGCGGGCCGCGGCGAGGCCCCGCTGGATCCCGCGGCCGATCGCCCGGAAGCGGGCCGCGTCCGGACGGGCGCACACGATCGTGTCCACGATCCCCGCGGTCCGGGCCCCCACGGCGGCCAGGTCGTTGACGTTGATCGCCACGATGTCCTCGCCGACCTCCTCCCATCGGCCCATCTCGTCGGCGAGCAGCACCTTGGTGCCGACCGTGTCGGTCGTCGCCGCGATCGTCTCGCGCCCGATGCGTAGGAGCCCGGCGTAGTGGCCGGGCAGGTCGACGAGTCGACCGTGCGAGCCCGGGGCCACCGGTCGGATCTGGCCGAGCAATGCCGCCAGCGCCCGACCGACCGACGACCGGTCGACGCCGCTCTGCGCGTAGGTGCGCGTCCGCGCCCGCCGCCATCGCGCGACCACACCGGTCCGACGTTCGCCCAGAGAAAACGCCTTTGGGCCGCCCCCCGCCGCCTTCTTTACGTCCGCTCGCGTCGCTTGCGAGGATGACCCCCCCGGTCCGCGGAGGCTCCTCCGACCCGGGGGAGCTGTCCGACGGGGCGCCCGCACGGGTGCTGGCGGGCCGCGCGCTCGTCCGAGGCCGGCTCCAACCCGTGGAGATCGCGATCGATGACCTCGGCCGCATCCAGTCCGTGGGACGGATCCGCACCGGCGGGGAACGGCACGATGTCGGACAGTCCGTGATCCTCCCGGCCGCGACCGACCTCCACGTTCACCTGCGGGAGCCGGGAGGCGCCGGCGAATCGATCGCCTCCGGAACGATCGAGGCGGCGCTAGGCGGAGTCACGCTCGTCGGCGAGATGCCGAACACCGACCCCCCGGTCACAGACACCGACCGGCTCGAGGCGAAGGAGGCCCTCGTCCGGGGAAGGGCGGCGGTGGATGTGCTGCTGTATGCGAGCCCCCTCGATGCCGGGAGCGTCCCCGCCCTCGCCGAGCGGGCCGGTGCGTTCAAGATCTTCCTGAGCCCGACCACCGGGATCGACGCGGTCCCGAACCCGACCGACCTCGCCCGGCTGCTCGACCGACTCGCCGGGTTCGACGTTCCCGTCGCCGTCCACGCCGAGGACCCGGCCTGTTTCCGGGACATCGTCCCGATCTCGGACGCCCGGGCGTGGAACGCCCACCGGCCGCCGAGCGCCGAGGCGGAGGCGCTCCGGCGCCTGGGGGAGAGCCCGGACCGGCTGAGGCTCCACATCGCCCACGCCACGACGCCCGCGTCGGTCCGCGAGCTGCGCGCTCGCGGCTGGTCGTTCGAGGCGACGGCCCACCACCTGCTCCTCTCCGAGCGGGCCGGGGCCGATGCGCGGTTCAAGGTCAATCCGCCGCTCCGGTCGGAGGAAGATCGAGCCGGACTGTGGGCCGCGTTCTGTCGGGGCGAGATCCCCTGCCTCGCGAGCGACCATGCCCCCCACCCGGCGGACGGGAAGTCGCTCGGGTTCGACCGTGCCCCGAGCGGCATGCCCGGGCTCGAGACGACCTTGCCGATACTCCTGGCCCGGGTGCGTTCCGGAGAGCTTCCGCTCGATGTCCTCCTGCGCTCCGCGAGCGACCGACCCGCGCGATGGTTCGGCCAGCCGCTCGGGCGGATCGCCCCGGGCCACCGGGCGAACCTACTGGTCGTCGATTTCCGCGCTCGCCGCCGGCTCACGGCGGCCCGCCTCCACGCCCCGTGCGGGTGGACGGCGTTCGAGGGCTGGGAGGCGATCCCACCGGTCGAGCACTGGCGCGACGGGGAACCGATCGTCCGCGAGGGCGAGTTCGTCGGGCCGGCCCGCGGTCGGGTGGTCGTGCCGGAATTCTCGCCGGCAGCGCGGTGACACGCCCTCCG
>Ga0181533_1000877_pt1 | contig 40091 bp, 27 predicted proteins | sample PEATcosm2014_Bin_45_FD_119772 | JGI IMG/M metagenome (GOLD analysis project Ga0181533, IMG submission 119772) | Peatland microbial communities from MTU Mesocosm Facility, Houghton, MI, USA - PEATcosm2014_Bin11_60_metaG | ecosystem: Environmental > Terrestrial > Soil > Wetlands > Peat | place...
TGCGTCATCACGATATACGTCACCGACGGCGTCAATACCGTGCAGCAGTCCTTTGCTCTGACTGTGCCCGAGACGCCGCCGGTCTTTGGCGCTATTGCCGACACGAACGCCCCGGTGAACACCCCATCTGTCGTGGTGCCTCTCAATGTCACGCCGACGGTCGTCCCGATGAGCGGGCTCACCTTTGGCTACAAGCTCTCCAATAGCAACCTGGTTTCGTCTGTCCTCATCAATACGGTGCGGTTCCCCGTCAACGGCGCCACCGCGACGGCTCAGATCTTCCCGGTCAGCAACCAGGTTGGCAGTTGCACGATCACCATCTATGTCAGCGACGGTGTCAACACCGTCGTTCAAACCTTCAACTTCACGGTCACCAGCCCGGTCGGGCCGACCCTCGGTGCTATCGCCGACCAGACAACTCCGAAGAACACGCCAATTAGCGTGGCGCTCGTCGTGACCGACCCTGTGACGCCGCTCGCCAACCTGCAATTCAGCACCAGGTCATCGAATGCAAAGCTGGTCCAGTCAGCCATCGTCGTCAACAATGGCACCAACGCGACTCTCGCCATCAACCTGGTGACAAACGCCTACGGAGCCGCTGTGATAACGGTGTCCGTCACCGACACCTTCACGACTTCGTCGCAGTCGTTCGCGCTCCTGGTGCTGCCCACGCCGCCCAGCCTCGCGCCTATAACCTCGCCGGTGAACGCCATCGTCGGCAGCCCGGTCAATGTCACGCTGAATGTCTCGTCACCTGACACGGCGTTGAGCCAGCTCACGTTTGCCGGCTCCAGCACCAACACCACGTTGGTCAGTGGAGTAAGCTTCTCCACGAGTGGCACCAACGTCACGGCCACTGTCAACCTCGTGCCGAATGCGACCGGCGTCGCGACCGTCCAAATCGAGGTTTCCGACGGCTATTCCACCTCTGCGCAGTCCTTCGCGCTGAACGTTGTCCCGGCCGTCGGCCCGAAACTCGGCGCGACCCTGTCCGGCAAGGTTCTCAAGATCACCTTCACCGGTGTTCCGAACGCTTCATACATCATCCAGGGCAGCTCCGACCTCAAGACCTGGACCCAGGTCGGCACCATCACCACGGACGCCAACGGCAAGGGCGAGTACGACGCCACCGTGAGCGGCTCGGGCGACCAGTACTTCCGCGCCCTGTTCCAGTAACCTGTCTGCACTGATTCACAGCCGCCCGCTGGGCCTGGCCCAGCGGGCGGCTTCGTTGTACGGGGGATCACTTTCTCAAAAAATCTTGATTAAAGGCTTGACATGGGAGGCCCGTTTGGATTTAATATGCTGCCACGGTGAGTTCTATGTTAAAATGGCGCTTTTGGAAAATGCGGCGTTTATAGACAAATTCCTCTGGAGCCGCCGTCCGGTTCAGTTCAATGCCTTATCAATAATATTGAATGATTACTCGAAAAGATCGAGTGGAGCCTGAGAACGATCGAGGGCTCCTCGTCTGTGTGCAGGAGTGGGAGCGGGTAGCAAGAGAGGCGGATTTTAGACCTACCAGGATGGCTGCTCTCTGCTCCATTTCAGAGCGTCAGCTGGAGCGGGTGTTCAAGAGATATCTTAACTGCACTCCAAGCCAGTGGCTCCGGGAATTGCAGTGCCGGTTGGCCAAGGACCTCATCGCACAGGGTTACAGCAGCAAGGCCGCAGCGGCAGAGGTCAAGTTCGCAACCGACGCCCATTTCTGCCGTGAGTTCAAGAAGGTCTTCGGCACGTCGCCTCAGAGCTTCGCGCCCAACCGCCTGGGTTGTTTGAGCCTGACTGTCCTGGACCGCGTTGGGCGGGGTGTCCGTGAGGCGCGCGAGTTGGGCGCCTCGGAGGTGCGACGCTCGCAGGGTGCCGCATCAAATGGGCGCCTTTACGCGGAGTAACCCCAACTAAAGTCCAGATCAGGTCTGGGATTCGGCGGGGGCCGGCAGAGGGGAAGGCTCGACGGGGGCTGGCGCCGGAGCCGTTGGCTCCAATGGGAGCATGGCGGCTGCAGGCGAGGCCACGGCACTTTCGGGCAATGGCGCTTCTGGGCCAGTGGGCGGTTGCGCCTCGGAGGCCGGGGCTGCGGCGTCTTGAGGAGGTCCCGCGGCAGCACGTTCCGTAGCCGGGCTTGCAGCGGCTTCCTGCGGCGCGGCGGCGGCGGCGATTTCTCCTGTCAAGTCTTCTGCGGTAGCGCCAGGTTGAGCCTCTGGCGTGGCGGCCGGTTCGGCTGCCAGGCCCGGAGCGATGGCTTCAGCGGGCGGGGCAGCAGGTTGAGGCTCTGGCGGGGCAGGCTGCTTGGAGGGTTTCGGTTCGGGTTTAGGCGGCTTGGGCGTGGGTCTCTTGGCGGTTTCCAGGAGGCCGTTGGCGAACTCGATGACATGCCCCTGGTGGATGAGCCAATGCAAATCGGCAATGACGACAGTCTGTTCGGGTGTCGGCCGATTGGCATCGAACTGAGGCCCAGGCGCCGGCGGTTGTCCAGGTGCAGCGCCAGTGCCATCGGGAGCGGGAGCAGGCATGGGGAGGGCAATCGGAGCCGGAGCGGGAGCCAGCGACGGCGCGAGCGCCTCGACCAGGTCGCGGCGGATGCACTTGGCATGCGTGTTGATGTGTTCAACGATGCGCTTTACGCCCTCAGATACCGGGGCGGCAGCCAGGTCGAGGAAGTGCGGACGGGTGACACAAACGTGGGTGATCGTCTTGTTGACCTTGAAGAACTGCAACCCGTGACCCGCAAACTGCTGGCTAAGGACGGTAGCAATCTGCAGCGGAAACCGGCGCTGGTCCTCCCAGACGCTGCGAACCAGGCGCAGCAACTCGGCGTTGCGCAGGGCGCGCGCCGCCGTGCCGGTCATTGTGAGCGACTCCACCGGCTTGATGATGTTCTCTTTGTGCGTCTCGCGGAAGTGCTTTTCCACCTCTTCCATGCTCCCCAGTCGAAGCGGCTCGGGAAGATTCAGGCAGTCATACTCGGTCCGCCAGCTTTGGTCGTCGATCCATTTCTTCACGACCTCCTCGTCGCGGACGATTTTGACGCGGGACTTGAATGCCTCGAAGGGCATCCTAGCGAACCGTTCGGCATGGAGTTTGCGCAACTGGTTTTGGTAGTCGTGATAGTTGGGCGGGCCGAGAATGACGCCGCTCAGGCCGCATTGGGCCACAAAGGTGTAGGTGCCTTTGGGCGGCTCCTTGGGCGTACGCTCGGCCTGGTAGAAAGTGGCGAAGTGCTTCTTCAGCGCGTGGGCGGCCGCTTCGTTTTCCGAGAGCCAAAGCGTGTCGTCCAGGGCGCAGACAAAGAGCGGCTGCACAGGTTTTCCTTCGGGGTCCTTCTTGACGCTAAAGACAACGGCATGGCGCTCCGGTTTTTGCAGTATCATCTGGGCGATGTCAAAGAGCGGATATGCCCGGCCTGTGATCTTGATCTGCCGGGCCAAGGATTCCACCCCTTTTTCGTCCGGGAGCAAAGAGACGTTGATCTCCGGCAGCGGGGGAGGCGCTTCGCGGCGTTCCCGAGGCTCGGGTTGCCGGACTGGGCCGCGGCCTCCGGGAACGGGCCGGTCCCTGCCGCTCTCGGGCCGCGGCGGCCCGCTGCGGCCTTCCCGGCGCGGGCGATTGTCGTCCCGGCGTTGGAAGGGGGCGCCCTCGCGGCGGGGTGGCCGAGGACCGCGCCGTTCACCGCGTCGCTCGACTCTCTGTTCTTCCCCTTCGTAGTGGGCGTACTTGGCCGAGGAAGGCTCCTGTGCCCAGGCGGGCAGGAAGAGCTTCTCCAGATCGAATTCGTTATCAGGTAATGTGCTCATTACGTTACATCAGGCGCGCGCCGGGGCGCGCCTTGCAAAAACCGCTTAACCAGCATGGAGCCGCTGCTGCCAGATTGCAAGCACTCCGTGCATATTATACAGGCAGGAACTGCTCCTTGACTGCGGCGCCGGAGTCGGATTACATCCTGGCCGGCGTTTTGTAATGAAACAAAACGGGCCGAGGCGTGTCATAATACCTGGTTAACATGGCAAAATCTAAGAAGCGCCGGAAACTCATCGTTTTCTCCGTCATTGGCCTGGTGTTGGCCGGTTTGGCAGCCGGGGCAGTGTTTAGGAAACGGGACGTCGTCATCCCTGTGCAAACGGAGAAGGTGGTGCGCCGCAGCCTGGTGGAGACGGTCAAGGCGAACGGCAAGATTCAGCCGGTGGTGAAGGTCAATATCAGCCCGGAGGTCAGCGGCGAGATCATCCAATTGCCGGTCAAGGAAGGGCAGCATGTCCGGAAAGGCGACTTGATCTTTAAGATCAAACCCGACTTCTACCTGGCGGCGCGCAACCAGGCGCAGGCGTCCTACCAATCTTCCCTGGCCGCGAAGCAAGTGGCTGACGCCACCCTCGCCCAGACCAAAGCCGAGTTCAAGCGCAATGAGGACCTTCTTGCCCACAAGTTGGTTTCAGATTCCGCCTTCGATCAAGTGAAGGCCGCTTACATCGTGGCCGAGGCGCAGGTGTCCAGCGCCGAGCACCAGGTCGAGATGGCCCGCGCCTCCCTGGCCAGCTCCGAAGACATGCTGAGCAAGACCACCGTCCTCTCCCCGCTCACCGGAACGGTCAGCAAATTGAACTCGGAAGCCGGCGAGCGCGTGGTCGGCACCGCCACGATGGCAGGGACCGAAGTGATGACCATTGCCGACCTCAACGAGATGGAGGCGCGCGTGGACATCGGCGAGATGGACGTGGTGCTGATTGTCCCGGGCCAGTGCGCGCACCTCGAGGTCGATGCCTTCAAGGACAGAAAATTCAACGGCTTCGTGACCGAAATCGCCAACTCCTCAAAGAACTCTGCCTCCTCCAGCGGCAGCAGCCAGGACGCAACCAAATTCGAGGTCAGAATCCGCGTCAAAGAGAAGGAGGCTTTCCGGCCCGGCATGTCGGTCACCGCGGAAATTGAGACCCGCTCCCGGACCAATGTCCTGGCGGTCCCCATTGCCTGCGTCACCACCCGGTTGCCTAAAGAAAAAAAGACCGGCTCGAAGCTCGTTGCGCGTGACCACTCGAAGACGAATTCGCCATCCGCCAAGGCGGACCTGGCCGCAAAGGCCGGGAAAACGAGTTCTGCAGCCTCGCCCGCCAACTCCAGCAGCGCTACCAATGATCCGCCCCCCGATCCCACCAATGCCGTCGCCGGCGAGGGCACCAACGCGGCAGTCGCAGACAAAAAAGCCAAGGAAGCCGCCAAGCCCGTCGAGGTAGTGTTTCTGGCCGAGGGCGGCACGGCAAAAATGGCGCCCGTGAAGATTGGCATTAGCGACGATAATTATTGGGAGATTACCGAAGGGCTGAGCGAGGGCCAGGAAGTGATCACGGGCGGTTTCCGCGCCATCAGCCGCGATTTGGAGGACGGCAAGAAAATACGCAAGGGCGTCGTCGGCGCGGACCAGGAGAAGGACAAGGAGGGGAAAAAGAGCGAGTGATCGCCCTGTTCTTCATGCTCCCATGCCTCTAATTCGCCTGGAAAGAGTTTCGCGCCGCTACCAGATGGGAGCGGAGACCATTCACGCGTTGCGAGAGGTTTCGCTGGAAATCGAGCGCGGCGAGTATGTGGCCATTATGGGACCGTCCGGCTCCGGGAAATCGACCTTGATGAACCTGCTCGGCTGCCTGGATACCGCGTCCTCAGGCCAATACGAACTCAACGGAGTGCTGGTCAGCCAAATGGATGACAACCAACTGGCCGAAATCCGGAACAGGGAAATCGGGTTCATCTTCCAGACATTCAATCTGCTGCCCCGCTCCGACGCCTTGCGCAACGTGGAACTGCCGCTCATCTATCGCGGGATGACCTCGGAGGAACGCCGCGAGGTCGCCCTCGACGCCCTCAAACACGTCGGTCTGGCCGACCGGGTTCATCACAAGCCGAACGAGCTTTCCGGAGGCCAGCGCCAGCGGGTGGCAGTGGCGCGCGCCTTGGTCAACCGGCCCTCGATCCTGCTGGCCGACGAGCCGACCGGCAACCTGGACACCAAGACGGGCGTGGAAATCCTGGCCCTTTTTACCAACCTGTGGGAAAGCGGCAACACGATCATCCTGGTCACCCACGAGGAAGACGTCGCCAGGCACGCCCGCCGCATCATCCGCATTCGCGACGGCCTCATTGCCAGCGACGAGCGCCAGGACGGTCCCCGCCCCACACCGGCTCACCCGGGAATCCCCGGCCCAGTGGTGGGAGCCTAAGTCCATGAACCTGCTCACGGAGTTCAAAGAGGGCCTGGGCATCTCCTGGGGCGCTATTCGGGCCAACAAAATGCGGTCGGTCCTGACGACTCTCGGCATCGTCATAGGGATCGTCACCGTCACTTTGATGGGCTCGGCCATCCATGGCCTGGATCGGGCCTTTCTGCAGAACATTTCGTTCATAGGCGCCGATGTCCTCTATGTCAGCCGTCAGACCTGGTTCAACGACTCGGAGGAGGTTTGGCGCAGGGAGCAGAAGCGGGAGCGCATCTCGCCGGACCAGGTCCGGGCTTTGGAGCGTCAGTTAACCCTGGCGCGAGCCGTCGCCCCGGAGGTGGACATGGGCGTATCCATCCAATACCATAAGCGCCACTCGGACAGTGTCCGGCTCGTCGGCACGACCGACCAATTCGTTTATACCACCAGCAGCGGGGGCGGCGGGCTGGCGCTCGGGCGCTTCATCTCCCCCCTTGAATCCCAAGGCGGGCGGCCCGTCTGTGTCATCGGTTCGGAAGTGGCCACCAACCTCTTCCGGCGTGAGCCTCCCTTGGGCAGCCGCATCCGCATCGAAGGCCAGTCCTTCGAGGTCATCGGGGTCCTCGAGAAACAAGGCACTTTCCTGGGCATGTTCAGCCTTGATAACCAGGTCATCATCCCCCTCAAGCAACTCATGATGTCCTTTTGGGGCAACCCGGACTGCCTTATCCGGGTCAAGGTGGCGGACTTGGGCCAGCTTGATGATGCCAAAGAGGAGGTGCGTTCCGCGATGCGAGTGGTGCGGCATCTGGCACCCAAGCAAGGCGACGATTTCTCCATCAATCAGCAGGACGAGTTCATCAAAATATTTCATAAACTGGGAGGCACGATCGCCGCGGTGGGCCTGTTCGTCACGGGCCTTTCGCTCTTTGTCGGGGGCATTGGGATTATGAACATCATGTTCGTCTCGGTGGCGGAGCGGACGCGCGAGATTGGCATTCGCAAGGCCATCGGCGCCAAGCGCCGCACCATCCTGGTCCAGTTCCTGATCGAGGCGGCCGGGATATGCCTGATTGGGGGCGCCATCGCCCTGGCCATCGCCTGGGCGCTCACGCTGGTGGTCCGGAGGTTTTTGCCCGTGAACCTCTCCCCCGGCATCGTCGGCCTGGCGCTGCTGGTTTCCTTGCTCACGGGCGTGGTCTCCGGGTTTCTGCCTGCGTGGCGGGCGGCCCGCATGAACCCGGTGGATGCTTTGAGGAATGAGTGATCGGCCATGAGCATCAAACGCACCTCCATATTGCTGGCCGAGGTCCGCGAGAGCTTTCACATGGCCATGAGCGCCCTGGCGGCGCACAAACTGCGCTCAGCCCTCACCCTGCTGGGCGTCCTGGTGGGGGTGTTTTCAATTATCGTCGTCATGACCGCCATGCGCGTCATGCAGAACAACATCGAAAAGGAAATCAGCGAGTTGGGCAGCCAGACCTTCATGGTCCAGAAGTGGCCGGCCGTCTATTTCGGAGGACCGGAGGGCTTCGAAAAATACTGGCGCCGCAAAGACATCACGCTGGCGCAGGGGATCGATGTCGAAAGGAAAGCCACCTTGGCGCGGGCGGTCGGCATTGAATCGGTCTTTTGGAGCGGCCAGATAGAGACCCGCTACAAAAAGACGGCCCCCAACGTGCAAGTCTTCGGGGAGACACCGGCCAGTTTCCAGGCGCGGAACTGGATACTTGGCGAAGGCCGGCTGCTGCTGGAAATGGACGTGGACGGCGGCCGCAATGTCTGCGTGTTGGGCCACAGCCTGGCCAAATCCGTTTTCCCGCACGCCTCGGCGGTCGGGGAACAGCTCAAGATTGACGGCATCAACTACTCGGTTGTCGGCGTGCTCGAGCCCAAGGGCGGCTCGCTGGGCGGGGACCAGGATAACTTCGCGGTCATGCCCATCACCACCGGCCTGAACCGTTACGGACGCTATTACCGGAGCTTGACCCTCCTGGTCCAGGCCGCGGATTCCACCAGCTACGACGACACCGTCGAGCAGGTGCGCGGGATTCTCCGCGCAGTCCGCAAGGTCCCCCCCGGCAAAGAGGATGATTTTGAGATCGCCTCCAACGACTCGATGATCTCGCAGTTCAACACCTTTACCATTGCGGTGCGCATCGGCGTGATGGTTGTCAGTTCCATCGCCCTCCTTGCCGCCGGCGTCGGCATCATGAATATCATGCTGGTCTCGGTTACCGAGCGCACTCGCGAGATCGGAATCCGCCGGGCCGTGGGGGCCAAGCGGCGCAACATCATGGTCCAGTTCATCATGGAAGCCGTCGTGCTCTGCGAGGTGGGCGGCGTCATCGGCGTCTGCCTCGGAATCCTCGGCGGCAATGCCACGGCCTATTTCCTCCACCTGGCCCCGGTCATCCCCGTGGATTGGATCGTCATCGGCCTCATTATGTGCTCCATCGTCGGCATCGTCTTCGGCACGTATCCCGCCTATAAGGCCGCCAACCTGGACCCAATCGAGTCCCTTCGCTACGAGTAGGCGCTTATTCCCAGATCTGACTGTAAAACTGCACGATGTCTCCCTTGGTTTTGGACTCCTTGAACTTGATGGCGGAGCGCGGGTGCTCGTTCAGGAGGCCGGTGAGCATGTAGGGCAGGTCAAAGCCCCACAGCAGGCTCGAGCGCATCGGTTCGATAGTGTCCTGCACGCAGCGCAGGATTGGCAGCAGGTTGTACTTCGGGTTGTGGAGGAAACCGATGAGCAGCTCCATCGGGCAATTGCCTGCGCCCCGGCCCAGGCCCCCCATGCTCGCGTCGAGCAGGTTGGCGCCAAGCACGATGGCCTCGATCGTGTTCGAAAAGGCCAACTGCAGATTGTTGTGGGCGTGCATGCCCACTTCCTTCCCCGCGGCCTTGCAGTAGTGCAGATACTTGCGCGCCAGGTACTGCACCTGCTCGCCGTAAAGCGTGCCGAAGCTGTCCACCACATATATCCCCTCGGCCTCCGACTCGGCCAGCAGATGCAATCCCTCGTCCAATTCGTATTCGGGCACGGTTGAAACCGCCATCAGGTTCACCGTCGTCTGATAGCCCTTGTCGTGCGCGTCTTTGACCATCTCCAGGGCGGCGGGGATTTGGTTGATGTAGGTCGCGATGCGCACCATATCGATCACGCTTTGGTCCTTGGGCAGGATGTCCTCGTGATAGTCCGTGCGCTCCGCATCCGCCATCACTGAGAGCTTCAAGCCGCTGGCATTGTCCCCCACAATGCGCCGCATATCCTCTTCCGTGCAGTACTTCCAGGCGCCGTATTCGCCCGGGACGACGATTTTCCGGGAGGCCTTGTAGCCCAACTCCATGTAATCAACACCCGCCTCGACGCACGCCGTATAGACCGCCTTGACCACGCGGTCATCGAAGCGATGATTGTTCATCAAGCCCCCGTCCCGAATCGTGCAGTCCAGGACCTTGATCTCCGGACGATAGCCGACCCATCGGCCGGCAGGCGTCTCCTTCGGTTTGTTTGCTTTGGCGTTTGTGGCTTTGGCTGTCATAGTTCTCGCTAATCATAGAGATAGAACAGCCTTTTTCAACAACAGAATTGGCCTCCCAATTGCCAAGAGAGCCAAACCGATATAAAAAGAGGGGCACTTGGGAATGAAACAAGCCCCAAAAAAATCGAGCACTGGTCCGATTCGCAGGTCCCTGGCGGTCCTGGCGCTGGCCGGCGTCCTGACGGCCCTTTCCGGCTGCCGGACATTGAACTTCTATGGGCAGGCCCTCAAAGGCCAGTATGAGTTGCTCGCTCATGCCCAACCCATTCAAAAACTGCTGGCCGAGCCGCAGACACCCGACCGGCTCAAGCAACGGCTGCGCCTGCTGCTCGACATGCGCGTCTTTGCCGAGCAGGAGCTCCACCTGCCCGTCGATGGCCGTTATCAACGCTACACCGACGTCCACCGCCGCTTCCTCGTCTGGAACGTCGAGGCCGCGCCGGAATTTTCCCTCCAACCCAAGACCTGGTGGTATCCGCTGGTCGGCAGCCTCGAGTACCGCGGCTATTTTTCAGAACGGGGCGCCGGCAACTACGGAAGCTGGCTGGAAAAGAGAGGTTACGATGTCTATCTGAGCGGCGCCCAGGCCTATTCCACACTCGGCTGGTTCAAGGACCCGGTCCTCAACACCTTCATCTTCGAGCCGGACGCCGACCTGGCGGAGGTCATCTTCCACGAACTGGGCCACGCCCGCGTCTTTGCCAGCGGGGATACGGACTTCAACGAGGCCTTTGCCACGACCGTCGGCCAGGAAGGCGCGCGCCGCTGGCTCCGCGCCCGGGGCGCGACCGCCGAATATGACCTTTACCAGGCCGAACTGCGCCGCACCGCCCAATTCGCCCGCCTCATCATGGACACCCGCGCGCAACTGGCAACGCTCTACGGCGACGAACGCAACGAATGGGGCAAACTCAAAGCCACGAACAGGAAGCGCGGCGTCCCCATCGAGGAGTTGCGCCGCGAAAAACAGCGCATCCTCGATCGCCTCAAACTGGCCTACTCCGGCCTCAAGGCCCAGTGGAGCGGTGACGCCGAATACGACGTCTGGTTCTCACGCCAGATCAACAATGCGAAGCTCAACTCCGTGGCCGCTTACTACGATTTGGTCCCCTGTTTCCAACAACTGCTCGAGGCCAACGGGGGCGACCTGGAAAAGTTCTACCTGGCCGCCGAGCGCCTGTCCAAAATGCCCCGCAAACAACGCCGCCTATCCCTGCGGCTCCTGGGGCAAGCACCCCCCATTGGCATCCTGAACTCATGGAAGATAGGCCGTCCGCCCGGTGAAGGCCCCGGGCGTGCAACGGCACGCCCGCTTCTGCAGGCCGGGTGTCCCCACCGCGCCAGCGGCACTATTCAGCGGCAACGAACGCGGAACATTCCGGCTCCAGCGCGGAGCCGGAAGGCTTCGCGGACTATGGGCGCGCAAAGCCGGCTGAAGCCGGCGCTCCGGAGCGCCGGCTTCAGCCGGCTTTGGACAGAGAACGTGGACAGGTGCTTCCGCCCGCCCCCGTCAGGGGGTAGATTTGCTGAATAGTTACGCGCCAGCAATGCCTCACCCGGAAATTACAAAAATGTAATCAACGCTGGGTGAACATAACCCCCCTTGCGAATGTCTGATTTCGCAATATGAAGATTGATGGCAAGCGGCCATTGGCCAAGGGGCAGATTTGGAGAACGGGTGTGGCTGACATCGAGATTATGGCCTTGGGCAAGAGGCTCATCCACTACAGGATCACCAAGCAGTTGGGCCGCAAAGGCGTCAGCTCTCAGATCAGTGGCATCCAGGCCATGGCGGATTACCTGAAGGTCAATCAGGCGCGATTGATCAGAGGCGCTTCAAATAATTGATGCGCTTCCCACACCAGGCTCAGCCCCTCGAGGGTCAGCATGGGCCGCACGACGGTGATTTCGGGCAGCTTGCGGGCGATGAGTTCGGCGTAACCGCCGGTGGCTATGACCGGGAGACGACGGAGGTTGAGTTCGCGTTTCAACTCAAGGACCAATTCGCGGACCAGCCCGCGATAGCCATGCACCGCACCCACGAGCATTGCCTGGCGGGTGCTCTTGCCGATGGCTCCGGTGATGTCGCGGATTCGGATGCGCGGAAGGAGCGCGGTCTTCTCGTGGAGGTAATCGGTCATGGCCGCCAGGCCCGGAGCGATGATCCCGCCCACGTAATTGCCGGCCCGGTCCACCACATCAAAGGTGACCGCAGTCCCGAAATCCACCACTACGACCGGCACGCCAAAGCCGTGCTTGGCGGCGACAGCATTGGCGAGGCGGTCGGGACCGATGGTCTTGGGTTTGGGGTAATCAATGCCCACGCCGCGCACGGTTTTGGCCGTGAGCTCGAGGCAAGGCAGATGCCAGCGCCCTTTGGCGGCGCGGCGCACCAGCGGCGAAACCTTGGGCACAACACTGCAAAAGGCCGCCCCGTCCAGCCTTGCCTCCCCGGCGAACGCCCCAACGGCATCCTCGGCGGCTCCGTCCGCCCAGGCAGCCGTCGGAATGTTGGCGTGTCTGAGGATGCGCCCTCGATTGGCCAGCCCGAGGTGCGTGTGGGTGTTGCCGATGTCAAAGAGAAGGAGCATCGCGGGCCTATTCTTCGATCGTGACATCACCGCCGACGATACGTTCGAGATGGCCGTGCTCGGTGCGGAGCAGCAGTGCCCCTTCGTCGCCCAAGGCTTCCGCACGGCCGCTGATCTGGCGAGCACCAACGCGAATGGTGACATTGCGGCCGATGGTGGTGCAGTGCTTCTCCCATTCCTCGGCGATGTCCGCGAAGTGGCCGGCAGTGATGCGGGCGTAATCGTGGTCCAACTCCTTGAGGATGGCCACAGCCAGGTGAGGGCAGAAGACCGGTTTGCCTAACTCGGCCTTGAGAGAAGTGGCCTGGGACCGGAGTTCAGCGGGGAAGTCGGCGGGGCTGAAATTGACATCCACGCCGATGCCGAGAATGACGTACTTGATCCGATCCAGCTCAGCACTGAGTTCGGTCAAAATGCCGGCGGTTTTGCGGCCGTGAATCAGGAGGTCGTTGGGCCACTTGATTTCGGCTTCCAGGCCGGTCTGGGAGTGAAGGGCGCGGCGGAGCGCAGTGGCGGAGGCGACGGTGAGCCGGGTGGCCTCGGTCGGGCGCATTTCTGGCCTGAGCAGGACGGAAAACCAAAGCCCTTTCCGGGCAGGGGACAGCCACTTGCGCCCGAGGCGTCCGCGGCCGCAGGTTTGGGACTCGGCAAAGACGACGGCGCCCTCCTTGACTCCGTCCCGGGCGAGCTTTTCGACGACGTCGTTGGTGGAAGTAGTGGACTGGAAGACGCGGATGTCCCGCCCGATGACCCGGGGCGGGCCAAGCCGCGAAATGAGGTCGTCAGCGTGCAAGACATCCGGGGCCGCCAGCAGCCGGTAACCCAGGTGAGGGCTGGCCTCGATGTCGTAGCCCAGTGAGCGGAGTTCCTCTATCCGGGCCCAAACGGCGGCGCGGCTTACCCCGAGGCTCTGGGAAAGCTCCGTGCCGGATACCGAGCCCCCGGCGGCGGCGCGCAAGGCATTAAGGATTTGGACGTCGATCGTCATGGCGAATTAAAACAAGGCTCAAAATCAAGGCCGATGTCCACCGCCCGCGCGGAGTGGGTCAAGGCGCCGACCGAGATGAAGTTCACGCCGGTTTGCGCGATGGCGCCAACGGTCTCGAGGGTTACGCCGCCGCTGGCCTCGGTAGGAACCCGGCCAGAGCATATCCGGACTGCCTGGCGCAATTGGCCCAGGTCCATGTTATCCAGGAGGATGAAGTCGGCGCCCGCAGCCAGGGCCTGGTCCACCTGTTCCAGGGTGTCGGCTTCGACTTCCACCTCGAGGAGCGGATAAGCGGCGCGCGCCCGCTGCACGGCAGCGGCAACGGCGTTGGGCCGTTCGTGCCTCAGGGCGGCCAGGTGGTTGTCTTTGATGAGGACCCTGTCAAAGAGTCCGAGGCGATGATTGCGCCCTCCGCCGCAAGTCACCGCATATTTCTCCAGACGCCGCCAGCCCGGCGTAGTCTTGCGAGTATCGAGGATTTGGGCGCCGGTGCCCTGGACCGCCTGGACGAACCCGGCAGTGAGGGTGGCGATGCCGGAAAGGCGCTGGAGGAAGTTGAGCGCCACGCGCTCGGCTCCCAGGAGGGCGCGCGCCGGCCCGGCGATGCGCAGGAGCGTCTGGCCGGCTGTCACAGGCTCTCCGTCCTGGATGGCACGGGTGATATGCGCTTCCGGAGCCAGTTCGCCAAAGGCGGCCTCGGCCAGGGCCAACCCGGAGACAACCAGCGGTTCGCGCGCCCGCATCACCGCCCGTGCCGTCGCGCCTGCCGGCACGGTCGCAAGGCTGGTGGCGTCCCCGCTTCCGATGTCCTCGGCCAGCGCGAGTTGCACGGCGCGGCGGAGTTCTTCGGTGGTCAACGGTTCCATGAACGCAGACTATCAGAATCTCCGTAATTCCGCAATGGATTGCAGTGATAGGGACGGCAGGCGAGTTCGGATGCGCAATGAAAACGCAGAGACGCAACGAACACAGCGCGGCGAAGCCGCAGCCGAGCACCTGGAACCTGGTTTTTGAGCCACTGATTGCACAGATTGCACGGATGGGAATTTCCTTTCTGTGCAATCTGCGCAATCTGTGGCTCAATTGCCCCGGTCGCTTTCCCAAGTAGTCCCAAGGCCGCGGCTGCGACGCTCTCACGCCCCCGACACCCGTCAGCCCCGTTTTCCGCGCATCACCTCCTCGATCTCATCGGCTTCGATCGGGATGTCGGCCATCAGGTCGATGTTGCCACCGTCCTGGACGAGGATGTCGTTTTCGAGGCGGACGGCGAAGGCCTCGGCGGGGATGTAGATTGCAGGTTCGACGGTGAGGACCCAGCCGGTCTGGATGGGTTCGGTGGTGAGGCCGACGTCGTGAACGTCCAGGCCGAGAGGGTGGCCGACGCCATGCATGAAGTATTTCTTGAGGGCTGGTTTTTCGGGGTTTTGCTTGCGCACCTCGGACGGTTTGAGCAGGCCCAGGCCGAGGAGTTCCTCCTGCATGAAGGTCTCGGCATCTTTTTGCCATTGCTTGGGCAGCTTGCCTGGAGTGGCGGCCTTGGAGGCCGCGCGGAAGACGCGGAGCACGGCGTCATAAACCTGGCGTTGACGCCGGGTGAAGCGGCCGGTGACAGGGATCGTGCGGGTCAGATCGGAGTTGTAGTTGGCATAGTTGGCGGCCACGTCGAGCAGGAGCAGGTCGCCTTTTCGGCACGGTTGGTCATTCGCCAGGTAGTGGAGCACGCAGGCATTCTTGCCGCTGGCAATGATGGGGGGATAGGCAAAACCACCGCCGCGCCGGATGAATTCGTGAGCAAATTCGGCTTCAACCTCGGTCTCGGTTACCCCCGGTTTGACAAAGCTGGCAACCCTGAGGAAGCCGGCCCTTGTGATGGCACTCGCCTGCCGGATCAACTCGACCTCGGCGTCGGACTTTACGACGCGCAACCGGTGCAGGAGCCGGGCCAGGCGCTGGTAATCGTGCAGCGGATACCGCCTCTGGGTGTCTCTAACGAACCGGGCGTCGCGCGTTTCGACCTCGATGACTGCGCGCTTGTGTTCGTTGCTGTTGAGATAGACGTGCTCGCACTCGCACATCAGCCGATGGAAGAGCGGGCGAAATTCACCGAGCCACTCGACCCGCTCGATGCCGGAAATGGCGCTGGCCTCTTCCTTGGTAAACTTGTGGCCTTCCCACGTGGCGATGAGGTCGTTGGTCTCGCGCAGGAACAACATCTCCCGCATGTTCTCCTCGTGGGCATCCGGGTACACCAGCAGGATGGTCTGTTCCTGCCCGATGCCCGTCAGATAAAACAGGTCGGAGTTCGGCTGCAACAGGAGAGTGCCGTCCGCGTTGGCCGGGAGAATGTCATTGGCGTTTGCCACCGCCAAAGAGTTGGGCAGCATCAGATTCTTGAGGTTCTTGCGATGGGCGACGAACATCTGCGGATCAAGGCTTCGGTAACGCATGGGAGGGGGGGTGTTGGTTCGGATTTCGGCCTTCGGATTTCGGATTTCCGTTCGGGCCTAGGATTTCGGCCTTCGGATTTGAGATCTGCGATTTGAGATTCTCAGTAGGCATGGTGTTCGGTGCGGGCGATGATTTCGTTCTGGAGTTCGGTTGGGAGGTCGCAGAAGTAGTCGCTATAGCCGGCGACGCGGACGATAAGATCGCGGTGTTGTTCGGGGTTGCCCTGGGCCTGGCGGAGCGTGGCTGCGGTGACGACATTGAACTGGAGATGGTGCCCGTCCATTCTGAAATAGCTGCGAACCAGGTGGGCCCATTTGTCCAGGCCATCTTCGCCGGCGACCAGGCCGGGGGCAAATTTCATGTTCAGCAATGTGCCCCCGGTTTTGACATGATCCATCTTGGCCGCGCTGCGGATGACGGCGGTGGGGCCGTGGCGGTCTGCCCCCTGTACCGGGCTGATGCCTTCGGAGACGGGCAGGCCGGCCTTCCGGCCGTCGGGCATGGCGCCGACGACGGTGCCGAAATAGACGTGACAGGTGGTGGGCAGCATCTCGACGCGGTAGCGCCCGCCACGGGCGTCGGGCCGGCCGTCCACTTCATTGAAACAGGCGTCGAAGACCCTGCGCATGAGGTTGTCGGCGCAATCGTCGTCATTGCCGTACTTCGGGCTTCGGTTGACTAGCCTTCGGCGGAGCACCTCCTGGCCGGCGAAGTTCTGGTCGAGGATGGAGACAAGCTCAGGCAGGGCAAGCTGCGGCGCTCCGGCGAAGCACTTCTCCTGGATGGCGCTTAGGGAATCGGTGATGCTGCCCAGGCCGACCATTTGGATGAAGGTGTTGTTGTAGCGCGCGCCGCCGGCGTTATAGTCGCGTCCCTTGGCAATGCAGTCATCGATGAGCACGCTCAGGAATGGGGCGGGCATGTGGTCGGCATACATGCGCTCGATAAGCCGGCTGCCGCGGATTTTGATTTGGATGAAATGGCGGAGTTGGCGGCGGAACGCATCGAAAAGGCCCTCAAAACTCCGGAACGAACCGGGCGGCCCCGTCTGGAGACCCAGTTGGCGCCCCGTGTGCGGGTCTCTGCCGTCATGCAATGTCAGCTCGAGGACTTTGAGGAGGTTGAAGTAGCCGGTCAGGATGTAGGCCTCTTTGCCGAAGGCCCCAACCTCGACGCAGCCGCTGCAGCCGCCGGCGCGGGCATCCTCGAGGGACTTGCCCTGGCGTAGTTGCTCTGCCACCACCGTGTCGGCGTTGAAGATGGAGGGAAAGCCGTAGCCGCGGCTCACGACGCGCAAGGCGCGTTTGAGGAAGGCGTCGGGGCTTTTGCGCGAGAGTTGGATGTTGCTGCTAGGCTGGAGCAGATGCATCTCCTCCACGATGTCCAACAGGAGATTGGAGACCTCGTTCGAGCCGTCCGAGCCGTCGCGGAGCATCCCGCCGAGGTTGATGTTGGCGAAGTCGGTGTAGGTGCCGCTTTCGGCGGCGGTGACCCCGACCTTCGGAGGCGCGGGGTGGTTGTTGAATTTGACGAAGAAGCATTCGAGCAACTCACGGGCGGATTCGCGGGAGAGCGTGCCCGCAGCCAGGCCCTTCTCGTAGAAAGGCAGCAGGTGCTGATCCAAGTGGCCGGGGTTGAAGGAATCCCATCCGTTCAACTCCGTGATGACCGCCAGGTGGCAGAACCAGTAATACTGAAGGGCCTCGTGGAAATCGCGCGGGGCGCGCGCCGGGACGTGGCGGCAGACCTCGGCGATTTTGAGCAACTCAGCGCGGCGCTGGGGGCGCTCCTCGCGCCCGGCCATTTCGGAGGCCAGCGCGGCGTGGCGTTCTGCAAACAGGATGAGGGCGTCGCATGAGACATCAAAAGACTTGAGCGTCTCGCGCTTTTCGTACGCCTCGGCGTCGCTGAGGAAATCGAGCCTCGCAATCGACTCGGCTATCTCTCTCTTGAAGTCGAGCAGGCCCTTGGAATAGATCTTGTCGTCCAGGACCGTGTGGCCCGGGGCCCGCTGCTCCATGAACTCGGTGAAGACCCCGGCCTCATAAGCCTCCCTCCATTCCGGGGGCAGTTGGGCGAACATCCGGTCGCGCATCGAGCGGCCGCGCCAGTAAGGGATGATCGTCTGCTCGTAGAGCTTGAGGGTCTCGTCCTCGACCCTGTACGACGTCTTGGGGCGGGAATCGAGGATGCGGAGGTCCTCGAGGCTGTGGCACGTCAGCTCGGGAAACGTCGGCGCCGCCTTCGGGCGCGGCCCGCGCTCTCCGACGATGAGTTCGTCTTCGCCGAGGTAAATGGTTTTGTGGCGGCAGAGGTGCAGGAACGCCAGCGCCCGGAGCACGGGAGTGGAGTGGCGGCCCTCGTTGGCCTGGTAGAATTCGGTGATCAGCCGGGCGCGCTCGCCCGAGATGGACGGCGGCGTCTCGAGGGTCTGGCGGCGAAGTCTGGCAGTGCGTTCGTTCATCAATTCTCTTCAGTTCTGTTCCGTTCGTCTTCGGATCCCGAGCAGTGTAATACAACTCGGCGCGGCGCTGCCGCAACCAAAATCCCGGCAAATTGGCGCAGAAATGCCAGGCTCCAAACCCGCAACGGGAGCGTGGGGAGGGCGGGGAGCGTGGATTGTGGACTGAAGGTCCAGGGCCTACTGGGCCTTCATTGCGGAGAACGTAAGCGTGCCTTTGAAGACGGCCTGGTTGGTGCCAACTGTGCCGAAACCGACGCCGGAGGCAGTGAGCGCTCCCGTGCCGATCGTGCCCGTGCCGTATGTGTAGAGCGAGATATTGAGCGCTGGCGTCTCAACCCCAATCATGCCAACCTCGTACTCGGAGCCGGTGGTGTTATGCATGGAAGTCGTGGTGTTCATCACCGCGCCCATTTCGTTCATCGTGAAGTTGTTCTTGACAAGGGTATTCACGTTCGTTTTGCCCACGACATCCTGAACATAGAACCCGAAACCATTGGTCGCATTGCTGAGAAGCACCAACTGGGCCTTGGAAGAGAAGGTCATATTGTGTGCTTTGCCCAGCGCGGCGATCACGTCCTTGGTCGCCAGCGAAGCGGTGGTGCAAGTGGTGCTCGTAGCGGTGGACGGACCCTGGACGGTGGCCGTTAGCGTAAAGTTGATCGTTTGCACTTGGGTTGTCGCCGTTGCCCCATGGGCCAAGCCGGCTGCCAGCAACACCGCCACTACCGCGATTCTGAGGGTCTGTTTCATGTCGATTCCTTTTCTGGTTGGACAATGTTAAGTTTTCTCGAAACGTATAAGTCCCGCTGCAAGGGATGCTCCGAATGATACCCTGGAGGCACTACTGGGTCAAGGTGTTTGCGACTTTACATCCCTGCTGCCGGCGCAACCACTGGCGAGCTCCGGCCGCGGTCTGCCAACGCCTGGTTATATGCGCTCATCCCGAAGTCATGCAGAGGACCGGCCGGCAGTTCCCGCAGCCAGTTGCCAGCCGCCTCGGCGTCCTGAGCGACCCAAACGGCCAAGAGGTTTTGCACCGCCGCATTGCGCGATGGGCTATCCGGGAATTCCGAGACCCAGGAGGCCGCAGCTTGTGGCGAATTCTGCGCCCATCGCTGCACGACGGAAACCACCGCGCGGTCCTGCTCGTCCCCGGCCTCGAGGGCGCTCGCTGCAAGCGTAGCGGCGCCAGCCCCGTCCTGCTCCGCGGAGGCGACGGCCACGGCGGCGACCAGCCGCTGTTGGAGACTCGGATCGGGCACCTTCACTGCCCAGGGGGCCGCAGTGGCCGCATCGGTCCCGGACCATTGGCTGACGGCGTAAACGAGCAAATCATCGCGCTCAGGCGCGGGTGGAAGCGTGTTCGCCAGTTCAAGCGCAGCGACCGGCTCGGTCCGGGCGGCTTCGTAGCCCAAGTCGAGGGTCGCGGCTTGCTTGCTCTCCCCTCCGGGCAACGCCAGCACCCATTCTGCGGCGGCAGGCAGGTCGGTGTTGGCCCAAGCGATGGCGACTTGTCCGAGCGCGGCGCGGCGCGCATCGCCCTCGGGAAGCTGCGAAGCCCATGCGGCCGCCGCGCGCGCGTCGCTTTCCGCCCAGCGGCGGACGAGGCGTTGACTCAACTCAGCCGCTCCGAGGCTGGCGTCGCGGGCGAGCCAATCAAGCATGGCAGCCAGGTCAGCGGGGCAAACTGATTCGACAACGCGCTCGATTGCTTCGCTTCTGCGGTCGGGGTCGCTCTCGGCTTCGATGTCCGCCAGCAGAACGGCCTGAACAGGTTGCCCTTGGTGTGATGTCCGGAGCGCGCCGAGCGCGCTCTCGGACGTCTGCTGCGATTCGGCCAGGACCGGGCTGCCGTTAGGCATGGAATGCGGGTCCAGTCCGGTGCGGCGCAGTACCGGCGCCAGCAGAACAGACAACATGACCAACCCAAGGGCGATGTTTGTCTTCATGGACCCGCATTCTCAAGATGCAGTGGTTAGGGAACCACTGTCACATTGGCGAACGTAGCCGCGCTCAGTGTTTCGGCACTGCCGGAAGCGACCGCGAGGCCGGCGTAAACCTGCGTGGCCATCGTGATGGTCTGGGAGTTCACCTTTGTCCAGTGTGTGCCGTCGGTGGACTGGTAGCCGTAGAGCACGTTGCCGGTGCGCACAATTCGCACCCAAACGCTTTGCTGGGCGCCGATGGTCGAGGCGGCAGACAACGTCGAGCCGCCGGTCTTGCTGCGGCCCTGCCAGCGCAATGTCCCGTCGGGCGAAATGCCCAGGAAGGCGTATTCCGAGCCTTTGGTCAGGCTCTCCCGAACCATCACGCCGAAGCGCCCGCTGCCCTTGTTCTCCGCTGGATTGAGGCGGACCGTGAGTTCGCCGTTGCCACTCAATCGTTGATAGACAAAGCGGAAGCTATCCGCCGTGCCGCTGATCGTGCCGGCGCCGTTGACGGTGTAAATGGCCTTGGACACGCTGGCGCTGCCGGCCACACCCACGCTGCCGATGTCGGCCGTCTGCCACGGGGCGGGCAGGTCCACGACCTTAACGTTGAGCGGCGGTGAAACGACCGTGCTGCCGGCGCCGTTGAGCCGCCTTACCAGCGGCACGCCGGCCGCTTGGGTTGCCCCCGTCGGCGCGGTGACCGATACGTTGCTCACAAACAGTGTAAAGGCAGTCGGGTAGGTCCCCAGGTCGGCGGTGATTCCACCGGTGCTGTAGGGCGCCACGGAGCCAAAACTGTTATCCGTCACGCTGATCTTCTGCACTCCATCGTACGAAACCGTGATGCCGGCGCCCTGAAAAGCCAGTGCTACCGTGTGCCAATTGGTCCCCACGCTCGACAAACTTGCCTGTCCCATCGCCGTCCCGGTCCAAGTGGTCCATCCGGTGAACTTCATCAGCTTTATTACGCACGAGCCACCGCTCGAACCCTCCGGAAACACCCAAGCGGTGTAATGCGCCCCGTTGGCCGCATTCAACCGGCCCCCAATGCCGCCGCCATACGCCCCGTTCGAGATCGAGAAACGGATACTCGCCTGATACGTGTAGTTGCTCCACCCGTTGGTGTTATAGTAAGCGGTGCCATAGTCGTCGACTGTACTGGAGCCTTTCAATGCCCCACCGGCCACGGTCCAGGTCCCCTGCTTGGATACCCACGGAGACAAGCCCGCTGAGAAGTTGTCGCTGAAGAGCACCCCGCCCCCGCTCGGAGGCGGCGCCGTCACGGTCACGTTCACGGCGGATGAAACGACTGTGCTGCCGCTGTCGTACACTGCCTGGGCCGTCAGGCTGTAGCTGCCGGCGCTCACATTATTCCAGGTCATGGTATAGGGCGCGGAGGTGCTTGCGCCCAGCATCGTCGTCCCGTTGTAAAACTGGACCTGGGTGATTGTGTGGCTGTTGGCGGTGACGCTGGCGGCGAGAGTCATGGTGCCGGGTGCCGTGCAAGTCGCGCCGTTGACCGGCGAGGTCAGCGCGATGGTCGGGGGAGTGGTGGTTAGTGGAACCTGGTAGGAGACTTCATTCGAGAACACGCTCTCCATACCCGCGCTGTCAACCGCCATGGCGGCGAAAAAGTACTCGGCCCCGGGAACCAGACCCGGAATCGCCGCGTTGGTTGTGCTGCCGACCGTGACCATGTTCGTATAACTCCGGCTGGCCCCGCCGTAATACACATGATACCCAACCACGTCCGTATTGGTGCTGGGAGTCCAGGCCAAAGTTACCCCTTGCGCTGCGTGAACGGATGCGCTTAAGGCGGCAAGAACCATGGCCGCGCGCAAGAACCTCGTCAGTCCGATCATTGTCGAAGGCCGGCCCGGAACGTTGTCCGGGCGGTGTGGTTGGTGTTCCCCTGGGTCGTGTTGCTCGAAAGGCCGACGGCCAATCCCAGCGGGTGCAAGACTAGTATTGGATTCGGGTGCCCGATCCACTTTGTGGTTATGTAAGATTCGCATGGAGGCATTGTTATGTTCCCCAAGCGCCGGCCGCCACTAGGACGTTCCTTGCCCCAACCTAGGAGATGCCTAGCCTGCGAAATGCGCGGCCGCAGCGTCAATCCTATGGCCGCAAAAACGGTTCATTGGAATCAGCCGCGAAGAGGCGCAAAAGACGCAAAAGCGAGAGGTCTGGCCCGGATATTCAATAAGCCAGCGAAACGTCCCATTAACACCTTGGCTTCAGCCCGGTGTGAAAGGGCGCCTGGATCGCTGCAACCGTTTCAACGGTTTGCCTGGGCGCAGGCAAAGTCCATGAAACGGCTGGGACGGCCTTGATGAGTCAACGCATCAACTGATACACGACAACCTCTAAAACACAGGCTTGTGTAGCCATGCCCTCTTAGCGACGCCTCGGCCGGGCGCCGCCATTCCCCGGAGCGAGCTACAGTCCCGCCTTGGCGGCGGGACCGAGACGCCGCTCCGCCGACGCACAAGGTCCCAAATGCATGCTTCAAAGCGAAAGGACGCTCCTCACGCTCCGTGGACCGTGGACTGTGGGCTGCGGACTGTAGTCCCCGCCCCGCACGTTCCACGTTTCAGCCGCAGGGACGGCTTGAGCCGGGGCCGAAGATGGACTAGGTTGGGCCGTTCGATTGATTGGCGCAGCGACATTTAGATGCAGAGGGCACCGGGCATGGCTTTTGCCCTTGGCCGGCGGCGTGGCATGCATGGCCTTGGGCTGCGCGGCGGGCGCAGATTTTTCGGAGGCGCAGAAGTTATTCCTCTCAGGCGAGTACAAGGCGTGCCTGGCCGTTGCCAGGCAGGCCTCCCAGTCTTCGCCGGATAGGCAGGACTGGCAAATGCTTCTGTGCAAGGCGCTGCTGGCGACCGGGCAATACGCGGAGGCGCGCGAGGCGGCCACCAACGCCCTGGCGCAGGACCGTTGGAACGTCCAATTGTGCTGGCAGGCACGCGAGGCCCTCTTGAGCAACGGCCAGACCAACGCCGCCGCCGAGCAGGTCGAGAACATCGTGCGGATGGTCTCCGGGCACCCTCGAGATTATGCGGATGCGGCGAGCCTGGTGGTGTTTGGGCAGGCGGTGCTGCTCAAAGGGGCGGACCCCAAGCGCGTGCTCAACACGCTCCTGGATGCCGCCAAAAGGGCCGACCCGGGTTTGCGGGAGATTTACCTGGCCGGCGGCGCGTTGGGCCTCGAGAAACATGACTTTGCCCTGGCCGCCAAGCAATTCGAGGAGGGGCTTAGGCGATTCCCGGATGACCCGGACCTTCACTACGGCCTGGCCCGGGCCTACGCGCCGAGCGACCCTGCATTGGCGCTTTCGGCGATCGAGAGCGCCCTGCAGCGCAACAGCAACCATGTCGCCAGCCTTTTGATGCTGGCCGAGCACAGCATCGATGCGGAGGACTACCCGGAGGCGGAGCGGTTCCTGGGGCGGGTCCAGGCGGTCAATCCGTGGCAGCCGGAGGCCTGGGCTTACCGCGCGGTGCTGGCGCATCTGCGGAACGAGCAAAAGGCGGAAGAAACCGCGCGGAACAACGCCCTCAAGTTCTGGCCGGCCAACCCGCGCGTCGACTATTTGATTGGGCTGAAGCTCTGTCAGAATTACCAGTTTGCCGAAGCGGCGGCGCACCAGCGCCAGGCCCGGCAGTTCGACCCGGATTATCTGCCGGCCAAGGCCCAGCTTGCTCAGGACCTGCTTCGGCTCGGCGAGGAGACCGAGGGCTGGCAGTTGGCCGAGGAAGTGCAGCGGCAGGACGGCTACGATGTCGAGGCCTACAACCTGGCCACATTGCACGATACCCTCGGCAAGTTTGTGACCCTCACAAACCGGGATTTCCTGGTGCGCATGAGCCGGCATGAGGCCGATGTTTACGGCGCCCGAGTGCTCGAGTTGCTCGGCCGGGCCAAGACCAATCTCTGCGCCAAATACGGGCTTCAACTCGAGCAGCCCGCCCTTATCGAGATTTTTCCCGAGCAAAAGGACTTCGCGGTGAGGACCTTCGGGATGCCGGCCGATCCGGGCTACCTCGGCGTCTGCTTCGGCAACGTCATCACCGCCAACAGCCCTGGCGCCCGCCTCGGCCATCCATGGAATTGGCAGGCGATGCTCTGGCACGAGTTCTGTCACGTGGTGACGCTGCATCTGACGCGCAACCGGATGCCGCGCTGGCTCAGCGAGGGCATTTCTGTCTATGAAGAGGGCCAGGCCAATCCGGCCTGGGGCCAGCGCATGAACCCGCGCTACAGGGAGATGGTGCTCGAGGGCGAGTTGAGCCCCGTCTCCAAGCTCAGCGGCGGCTTCCTTACCCCTCGCTCCGCCCTGCATCTCCAGTTTGCCTACTACCAATCCGCGCTGGTGGTCGAGTTCATCGTCCAACGTTTTGGCCTCGACCACCTCAAGGCGATTTTGAGCGACCTGGCCGAGGGCCTCCAGGTCAACCAAGCCCTCGAGCGGCACACGGCCCCGATGCAGAAATTGGAAGAGGACTTCGCCGCATTCGCGCGCCAGCGCGCCGAACAGCTCGCCCCAGGTCTCGATTGGACGAAGCCTGAGCCGGCTCAGCCAGGCGCGGCAGCGCTGCTTTCGGGGTTGTCCGACCGGCAAAAGGCCCGGCCCTCTGCCCGCTCCGGACTTCCCACCAACGTCCCCCGGGATTCGCTCAGCAGGACGAACTTCTACGCGCTGGTCGAGCAAGCGACCCAATTGGTCCGGGAAAAGAAATTCACCGAGGCCAAGGCGCCGCTGGAAAAACTGCTCGACCTTTACCCGGACCAGACCGGCTCCGACAGCCCCTATGCGATGCTCGCCGAGGTCCATCAGGCCCTGGGGGAAACCAATGCCGAACGCCAGACCCTGGCGCGCTGGGCCGAGAGGGACGACGAGGCCGCCAAGGCCTGTTTGCGGCTCATGGAACTTGACGCCGCCGCGCAGGACTGGAAGGCGGTGGAACTTAATGCGCTGCGTTACCTGGCCGTGGACCCGCTGGTCGCGCCGCCCTACCGGTTCCTGGCCGAGGCGGCCGAACGCACCGGGGACATTCCAACGGCCATACAGGCCTATCGGACCTGGCTCCAGCTCGATCCGCTGGATCCCGCCGACATGCATTTCCACCTGGCCGAATTGCTCCACCGCACCGGCGATCCGGAGGCACGTCTCCATGTCCTCCAAGCCCTCGAGGAGGCCCCTCGGCACCGTGCCGCGCTTCGGTTGCTATTGGAAATCGAAGGGAAACCGGGGATGTGAAATCCGAAATCCGAAACCCGAGGTGCGAAATCCGAAGTCTGAATACTTATGAATACCGTTGAGCTTGCTCCTGTTGCCACTGAAACCGCCCCTGCGCCCTACGAAGCCGAGCGCGAGATTCTGGAACGTTTGTCTGCCGGGCGGGTGCAGATTGAGGCTGAACTGGCCAAGACGATCGTCGGTCAAAAGGAGGTCATCGAGCAGTTGCTCATCGTTCTCTTTTCCGGCGGCCATTGCCTGATCACGGGCGCCCCCGGCCTTGCCAAGACCCTCCTGGTCAAGTCCATCGCCCGCATATTCCATCTCAAGTTCCAGCGGATACAATTCACGCCCGACCTGATGCCGGCCGACATCACGGGCACGGAAATCCTCCAGGAGAGCGGCGAAGGACGAAAGATGGTCTTTGTGCGCGGCCCGGTGTTTGCGAACATGATCTTGGCGGATGAAATCAACCGGACGCCGCCCAAGACCCAGGCGGCCTTGCTGGAGGCCATGCAGGAGCACCAGGTCACCGCGGCGGGCCTCCGGCATGTCCTCGAGGAACCCTTCTTCGTCCTGGCCACCCAAAACCCCATCGAGATGGAAGGGACCTACCCCCTCCCCGAGGCCCAATTGGATCGGTTCATGTTCAATGTCGTCATGGACTATCTGCCGGAAGATGAAGAGGTGGCCGTGGTCACCCAAACCACCGCCGGGACGCCTGCGCCCATTGCCCCGCTCTTCACCGGCCAGGACGTGCTGAGCTTTCACGACTTGGTCCGCAGGGTGCCCATCGCCCAGGAAATGGTCCGTTACGCGGTCAAGCTCGCTGCCGCCTCCCGCCCGCGCCAGCCGGGTGCGCCCGACTTCATCAACGAATGGACCAATTGGGGCGCAGGCACGCGGGCCGGTCAATTCCTGGTCCTCGGGGCCAAAGCCCGGGCTCTTGTCAAAGGCCGCGTGCATGTCAGCGTCGAGGACATTCAGGCCCTGGCTTACCCCACGCTGCGCCATCGCATCTTGCTCAACTACCGCGCCGAAGCCGAGGGAATCACGGTCGGGGCGGTGATCAAGAGGTTGCTGGAGACAATCCAGCCGCCCGTTGCCGTATGACGAGCACGAGCTCGAGGTCCGAAGTCAGAAGTCCGAACGTCGAAGTTCAGGGTTCGATGTTCGATGTCCCCACTCCACGCTCCGCACATCCCCCCCGCTACGGAGTCCAAGCCGCCTCGCTCATCGACCCGCGGACCTTGATGAGCATCCGCAATCTGGAACTGCGTGCGCGCGTGGTCGTCGAGGGCTTCTGGAGCGGGTTGCATCGCAGCCCTTACCATGGCTTCTCCGTCGAGTTCACGGAATATCGCCAATACTCCCCTGACGATGATCCGCGTTACCTGGACTGGCGCGTGTTCGCCCGGAGCGACCGCTATTTCATCAAGAAATTCGAGGACGAGACCAACCTGCGCTGTTATGTCCTGTCCGACCGGAGCCGGTCGATGGCCTACGGTTCGACCGGCTGCACTAAGGCCGACTATGCCGCCACGCTGGCCGCGACCCTCACCTACTTCCTCTACATGCAGGGGGATGCGGTAGGCGTGCTGACCTTCGACCAGGAGATTCGCGACTATCTCCCGGCGCGGCATCGCACCGGCCACCTTCGGCAGGTGATGCTGGCGCTGGAAAAACCGGCCCTGGGCCAAGGCACCAGCCTGGCCGCCCCGCTCGAGCGGATTGTGGAAATTGTCCGCAAACGCAGCCTCATGATCCTCATCTCCGATTTCCTGGCCCCCATCGAGCGGCTGGAATCTCATCTTGTGGCCCTCTCGGCCTGCGGACACGAGGTAATCGTCTTCCAGGTGCTTGACCAGGCGGAGCTGGACTTGAGTTTCGACGAGCCGTCGATGTTCGAGGATGCGGAATCCGGGCGCACCTTCTTCATTGACCCCCGCTCGGCCCGCAAAGAGTACCGGCGCAAGCTCCAGGCTCACTGCCAATCCCTCCAGACGGCTTGCCAGCGCCTGGGCATTGCCTGCGAGCGCCTCACGACAGATCGGCCCCTGGAACTGGCCCTCTTCGGGTTCCTCCGCCGGCGAATGCAGCACAAGCGCGGTCCCAGGCGCATGGCCCGTGGGAGCGCCGGATTGTAGCTCCGCAACACAATGACTATGTGAGCTTTCTGACTCCAGTTTTTCTGCTCGGCGCCCTGGCGGTGGCGCTGCCGGTGCTCTTTCATCTCATCCGGCGCGCCACCCGGCGGCGGACGCCCTTCAGTTCGCTCATGTTTCTGACGCCCTCCCCGCCGCGCCTCACGCAACGCAGCCGCCTCGAGCACATTTTGCTCCTGCTCCTGCGCTGCGCGGTTGTCGGCCTGCTGGCCTTGGTCTTCGCCCGCCCCTTCTTCAGAAAGGCGGTTCCGGACACGTCGCCTTCGGCGGCCCGGCGCCTCGTTGTGCTTGTTGATACCAGCGCCAGCATGCGGCGCGCCAATCTGTGGACCGCCGCGCGGGAACAGGCCGCGGCCATTGTGCGCCAGGCCGCCCCGGCCGATCAGGTCGCGGTGTTCACCTTTGATCGCCAGGTGAGTCCTTTGGTGAGTTTCCAGCAGTGGACAGCCGCCGGCCCGGGCCAGCGTGTGGCGCTGGTCACCGGCAAACTGGCCGCCCTTTCGCCCGGCTGGTCCGCCACATACCTTGGCCAGGCCCTAATCCAGGCGGCCGAGACACTGGCTGATGCCGGCGGAAAGCAGGCCCTCGGACCCGGCCGGATTTTCCTCATTAGCGATTTGCAGGAGGGCTGCCGCCTGGAACCGCTCCAGGGCTATGAGTGGCCAAGAAACGTCCAGGTCTCGGTCCAACCGCTCAAATCCAGGCCAGGCAGCAACGCCTCCCTCCAACTGGTGAGCGAGCCGGACGACATCGCCCCACAGGCCGCCCCCACCATCCGCGTCCGAGTGACCAATGCCGCAGACTCTCGCCGGGACCAGTTCCGGGTCGGCTGGGCGCAGCCCGACGGACGCGCCTTTGCAGGCACGCCGACGGAGGTGTATGTGCCCCCGGGCCAAAGCCGCGTGGTGCCGCTGCCCTTGCCTCGTGGCTCGGGCATCCTGCCCGCGTCCGTCGGCGGCCAAACCGCTGCCCCGGCCCACTCCCCTGACACCGGAGCGCCGCCTTCAGCCGGCAAGGCCCCCGCCAGCGACCAGGAGTTTGCCCCCGCCCACTACGCCGGGCCGGATCGCATCCTCTTGCAAGGGGACGATGAAGATTTTGACAATACCGTGTTTGTTGTTCCCCCGGAGACCCAACGGCTCAGCGTCCTTTATTGCGGCAGCGGCCCGGAGAAAGACACCGCACAGCCGCTTTATTTCCTGCGGCGCGCCTTCCAGGAAACCCGGCGCCAGGCGGTTCAACTGGTCGTCCGCCAACCCGCCGCGGACGCCCGGCTCAATCCGGCGTTGGCGGCACTCTCGGCTGCGGACCTCCAGCAGCCAACGCTCCTGGTCGTCGCCGACCCTCTGCCGGAGGCCCTGGCGGACGCGTTGCGCAGCCAAGTGGTTGCCGGCAAGACGGCCCTCTTCGTCCTGAGAAGCGGAGCGCCCGCAACCACGCTGGCGGCCGTCCTTGGCCTCGACCGCCTGGCCCTCGAAGAGGCCGCTCCCAGGAATTATGCCATCCTCGGCGAGATTGAATTCCGCCACCCGCTCTTCGCTCCTTTTGCCGACCCCCGCTTCAATGACTTCAGCAAAATCCATTTTTGGAAATACCGCCGCCTCGATGCGGGCGCCATCCCATCGGCGCGCATCCTGGCCAGGTTCGACAGCGGCGATCCGGCCCTGATCGAGGTCTCGCTCGGCCGTGGCCGCGTGCTCATCCTCACTTCCGGTTGGCAACCGGAAGACAGCCAGCTCGCCCTCTCGACGAAGTTTGTCCCGTTGCTCTATGCGATGCTCGAGCAGAGCGGCGCGCCCGCGCCATTGCCCACGCAATATCATGTGGGCGACCTCATCCCGCTCCCCCAGGCTGGTCCTGGAGACAAATCGAGTCCCGTTGTCCGCGCGCCGGATGGTTCGATGATCGAGCTGCCGGCCGGTCAAACCAACTTCTCGAGCACCCTGGCGCCAGGCATTTACACGCTCGCCTCTGCCGGGCCGCCCAGGCGCTATGCCGTCAATCTGGATGCCGCCGAGAGCCGCACCGCCCCGCTGCCGGCGGACGAGTTGGAGCGGTTGGGCGTGCCGCTCGCGCCGCAGGACGCAGCAATCGCCCTCGATGCACAACGCAAAGTCCGCCTCCAGGATGCCGAACTGGAAAACCGCCAGCGGCTTTGGCGGCTTTGCCTTATTGTCGCCCTTGGTGTGCTTTTGGTCGAGACCTGGGTCGCTGCGAAAATGGTCAGAGCCAAGGTCACATAGTTCGACAATGCTAAGTTTCCCTGGAAAACGCATTAGTGGGGCAGGCATCCTGCCTGCCGCCGGAGGCTGGACGTTCTGCACGCCAACCACGTGCGGGTATGTCAGCCCAGGGCAACCGCCCTGGGACTGGAGCTTGGACATTTTCGCTCCTTGTGTCAGCGCCAACGGCGCGGCCCATACCAGCCTGGGCCAGCGGCCCAGGTCAGGCCCGGAAAGGTGCCAAAGGGCTGAAAGCCCGCCCCATGCGTTGGCATCGTCGGCGATGGGTTGGTCTGTGGCGCGCTGGCGGTGGATGGAACGGGCTTTCAGCCCTGGCAATTCTCGCGCACCCCTGCCCTGGGGCGTTGCCCCAGGCTGGTATGAGGCCGCGCCGTTGGCGCTCGGATGCACGTGTCGAGCCACGATAACGTCCGGGGTGCGATTAAAAGTGTCGGGCATGCATATCGGAACTCCTGTCCCGGAGGGACATCCGACAATAGCCCGGCGTTTCAACGCCGGGGAGGCGAGAAATGGGATTCTCGTCCCGAAGGGACGATTGAGAACACTCCTTGCCCTCAGCCGTCCCTTCGGGACGGATCCACGCTTTCGCGCCGCTCACCCGGCGTTGAAACGCCGGGCTATTCTCGGAAGCCCCTTCGGGGCAAAGAAGCGCCGTCAGCTAACCGACACTTTTAATCGCACCTTAATTTCGAAGCTCCAGGGGCAGGCAGGATGCCTGCCCAGCTTCAGCTCGCCATGCAAGCGAAAACTGGCATAACCTTGTCTCACCACTACGCCCATGAATCCTCATCTGAAATCGCTCCTTGACCTGGTTGCGCAGCGGCAGCGTCGTCTGCGTCTTTGGTGGAGTGTGGCTGCCTGCTGGGCCGGCGCCGCCTTGGCCGGGCTGGGGTTGGTGGCGCTGCAACGGACCAGCGGCTGGATCTCGTCGCTGGGCTGTCCCGTGCTCGCCCTCTTGAGCGTGGCGGCGGTCCTCGTGGTCCTCATCCGCCAGCGTCGAGTCGAGCCTGACTGGCGCGCCTTGGCAATGCAAATCGAGGGCCGCTATCCCGGCCTTGATGGCCGGCTGCTCACCGCCATTCAGCAGGAGCCTCAAGCTGGCCGCGACCTCGGCTTCATGCAGGAACGGCTGGTGCGCGAGGTCCTGGCGCAAAGCCAAAGAAGCGATTGGCTCGAGGTAGTTCCGATCTCGCGCCTCAGGTGGGCGCAGGCCACGCATTGGCTGGCGTTCGTGCTCTTGGCCGGCGCCTTGTCCGGGCTGCGCTCGACCGGCGGCCGGCTCATCCTGGCCAGGAACTCTGACTTTGACTTCCAGATCACGGTCTCCCCGGGCGACACCCAGCTCGAGCGGGGCGAGAGCCTGGTCGTCCTGGCGCGCTTTGGCCGCACCCTGCCTGCCAATGTCGACCTCGTCATCGGCCGAGCGCCTGCAGCCAGCCGCCGTCTCCCCCTCCTCAAGAGCCTCTCCGATCCCCTTTTCGGCTGCACCCTTCCCGACGTGGCCAGCAACCTCCTCTATCATGTGGAATATGGCGGCCGGCGCACCCGCGACTTCACGGTCACCGTTTTCGATTTTCCGCGCCTGGAGCGCGCCGATGCGGACGTCACATTCCCTGACTACACCGGCCAGCCGCCCAAACACATAGAAAACACCCGCCGGCTCAGTGCCGTCGAGGGATCGAGCCTTGACCTTGCGCTACGGTTCAACAAGCCGGTTGCCTCGGCCAGGCTCATCGCCAAAGGCAAGGAGCGCAACGCCCTCACTTTGGCCGCCGGAACCAATGGCGCCATGGCGGTGCTCAAGCATTTCCCTCTGACCGCCAGCCAGAGCTATGAACTGCAGCTTGTGGATGCCGACGGACGGACCAACAAGACCCCGGCGCAGTTTGTCATCGACGTCCTGAAGAACCGCCCGCCGGAACTGCGCCTGGCCTCCCCGCGCGGCGACCTCCGTCCCTCTCCGCTCGAAGAAATCCCCTTCGAGGGCACCGTTTGGGACGACTTCGGCGTCCGGGCTTACGGGCTGGGCTACACCATGGCCGGCAAGGGCTTGCAGCTTATCGAACTTGGCAGCGCCGTGCCGGCTCAGCAAAAGCGTCCGTTCCATTATTTGCTCCGCCTCGAGGACCTCGGCGTCCAGCCCGACCAACTGATTTCATGGTTCATTTGGGCGGAGGACATCGGCCCCGACGGCCAGCCCCGGCGCACGACGGGCGACCTCTTTTTCGCCGAGGTTCGACCCTTCGACGAAGTGTTCCGCGAAGGCTCCGGCATGGAGGGCGACGCACAGGGCGAGTCGCAAGGGGCAGACCAATCCGGCAGCCAGGGCGACCGGACCGGCCGATTGGCCGAAATCGAAAAGCAAATCATGATCGCCACCTGGAAGCTCCAGCCTTCGAAGGCCGGCGGACGGCCTTCGAAGGAAATCCGAAATCCGAAATCCGAAGGCCCGGGGGGCGATCCGAGATCCGAAATCCGAAGGAATTCCGTACAGCCTCCCGCTCATGCGTTTGACATGCGGTATCAACTCGCCGCTCAGGTCAGTGCCCCGAGGGGCGGGACAGCACCTTCTCAGAAGCAACCGCCGACGCCGAAGCTGCCGGGAGCGGGAGACGATTTGGGAGTCATTCTCGAGGCCCAGGCCCAGGCGCTCGAGCAGGCCAAGGCCGAGGCGCCGCGCCAGCGTGATCCTCGAACGGCGGCCCTATGGATGACGGCCATCGAGGAAATGGAGCGCGCGCTGGCCCGACTCCAGGCCGCCACCAATTCACCGGCCTCGCTCCCCGACGCCCTGGCCGCCGAACAGTCGGCCTACCAGGCGCTGCTGAGGGTGCAGGAGCATGAGTACCAGGTTTCCCGCCGGAACAACCGGGGCCAGCGGGGCAGTTCCTCAAACAGCTCGATGCAGCGCCAACTCGACCAGATGGATTTGGCGGAGTCGGACAACCGCTACGAACAGCAGCGACAGGCCCAAGCCCCGCCCGGGGGCCAGCGCCGGGAACAGTTGCAGGTGCTCAGCCGTCTGCAGGAGTTGGCCCGCCGCCAACAGGACTTGAACGACCGGCTCAAGGAACTCCAGAGCGCCTTGCAGGAGGCCCGCAGCGAAGAGGAACGGACCGAAATCCGGCGCCGCCTCAAGCGGTTGCAGGAAGAAGAGCAGCAGATGCTGGCGGACATGGACGAGTTGCGCCAACGAATGGAGCGGCCGGAGAACCAATCCAGCATGGCCGCTGAACGCCAGCAGTTGGAGCAAACACGCCAGGACGTCCAAAGGGCGGCCGAGGCCGCCGGGCAGGGACAGGCATCGCAGGCTGTCGCCGCCGGCACGCGGGCACAGGAACAGTTGCAGCAACTCCGCGATAACCTGCGCAAGGAGAACTCCAGCCAGTTCGCCGAGGACCTGCGCGAGATGCGCGCCCAGGCCCGCGAACTCGCTCGCCAACAGGAAGACCTCCAGCAGCAGATGCAACAGGAAGCCGCCGGTGGCCGCAAGAGCTTGACAGACTCTCCCGAGCGCCGCCAGATGCTCGAACAAATGGGCCGTCAAAGAGACCGCCTCACCAACCTGGTCCAGCGTGCCTCGCAGGTCTCAGAACAAGCCGAAGCCCCGGAGCCTTTGCTCTCCAGGCAGCTCTACGATACCGTGCGCCGCTTCAGCCAGGACAGCGCCAAGGACGTGAAAGAACTCCAGGACGAACTCTTCTCTCGACGCGTCATGACCCGCAGCCTTCTCGAGCGCCTCAACAGTCCGGAGCCGGACGGCGCCAAGCTCCTTGACGCCGCTTCCGAGTTGCTCCGCCAGGACTTCCTGCCGGAGGCCGGTGAAGTCGCCCAGCGCACCACCCCGCGGCTCGAGGACCTCAAACGCGGTGTCGAGAGCGCCGCCGAAAGCGTCTTGGGCGACGACACCGACGCGCTCCGCCTGGCCCAGCAGGAATTGAATCGGTTGACCGATCAATTGCGGCAGGAAATGCAGAGGACTCAGGCCGAAGACGGAGCGGGGCGCCCCAATCAGTCTTCCTCGACCAACGCCGTGGCGTCTGCGCAACCGTCACCCGGGGCTGGACAGCGGGGCCGCGCCAATCAGCCTTCCTCTGCCAACCCCGGAGCGCAGCCTAACACCGCCTCGGCGCGAGGCGGCGGCGATGCCGACGCCAGCAGGCCTCGTGATTTGAACCCGCTGGCTGGCAATGAGGCGCGCGGTGGTGGCCGGGGTGGTCCCGGCACAAACGGGCCGGTCGATTTGAACCGGCTCATGGACCAGCGCGGCTGGCGGCGGGATGGACCGCTGGCCGGGGACGATTTTGGCCCCTGGTCCGATCGGCTGCGGGACGTCGAGGAGATGATTGAAGAGCCTGTTTTGAGAAACCAGGTGGCGGCAGCCCGCGAGCGGGCGCAGGTGCTGCGCCTCGCCTTCAAGCGGGACCACAAGAGACCGGACTGGGACGTGGTCCGCTTGCAGATCGTGAATCCCCTGGCGGAGGTGCGGGACCGGATAGCCGACGAGCTGGCTCGGCGCCAATCGCGGGAGGCCCTTGTCCCTATCGACCGCGACCCGGTGCCCAGCCGCTACTCGGAACTGGTCCGCCGGTACTACGAAGAGCTTGGCAAGGACAAATGAACGGGACTCTCATCATCCCTGACTCAGCCTGGTTCTGGCCCGCCGCCGGTGCGGTGGGTTTGGCTGCGCTCTTGCTGTTTTGGGGTTACCGGGCGGCGCCGCCGGGGCCGGCGCGCTGGGTTTGCCCGGCGCTCAAAGTGCTCGGTTTGGCGGCCCTGGCCTGTTGCCTGCTCGAGCCGCTCTGGTCGGGTCAGAAGGCCAGGCCCGGAGCCAACCTTTTCGCCATTGTTGCCGATAACAGCCAGAGCCTCCAGATCAAAGACCGCGGCGCCAGCCGGAGCCGGGGCGAATTCCTCCGCGACCTGCTGGATGCCCGGCGCGCCGGTTGGCTGGGCGCCCTCGAAGAGAACTTTGAGGTCCGGCGCTACTTTTTCGATGCCCGCCTGCAAACGACCAGGGGCTTCGAAGAACTGACATTCAATGGGGGGGCCTCGGCCCTGGGCGCAGCCTTGCGCAGCCTGGGCGAGCGGTTCCAGGGCCGTCCCCTGGCAGGGATTCTGTTGTTGACCGACGGCAACGCCACCGACCTCCGGGACGCGCCGGAGTTGGCCGGCCTGGCGCCCATTTACCCAGTGGTCATCGGCAGCCGCGACCCCGTCAAGGACCTGGCCGTCCAACAAGTGCATGCCACGCAGACCGACTTCGAAGACGCTCCCGTCTCCCTGCAGGCCGATGTCTCAGCCGTCGGATATGCCGGCCAAACCGTTGTCGGGCAGGTGCTCGATCCCTCCGGCCGCCTCCTGGCCGAGCAATCCCTCAGGGCCCGCGGGGACAGCGACCCGCTCGCGTTCCGTTTTCAGTTGCGGCCGGATAAACCGGGCCTGTCCTTTTACCGCGTCAGCGTCCGGTCCAGAGAGGAGACAGGTGCGGCCAGGCCGGCCGACGATTCGGAAGAAGCCACGCTTGCAAACAACAGCTCCGTCGTGGCCGCAGACCGGGGACGCGGGCCATATCACATCCTCTACGTCGGCGGGAGGCCGAACTGGGAGTTCAAGTTTCTGAACCGCGCAGTGCAGGAAGACGACCAACTCGAGCTCGTGGGCCTCATCCGGATCGCCCGCCGCGAGCCTAAATTCACTTTTCTCGGCCGCGCCGGCGAGGCCAGCAACCCCCTGTTCCGCGGCTTCGCCAATCAGTCCGCCGAAGAGATCGAGCGCTATGACCAACCGGTGGTTGTGCGGCTCAACACCCGCGAAGGGTTCGAGTTGCGCGGCGGGTTCCCCAAGACCGCCGAGGAATTGTATACCTATCAGGCGGTCATCCTCGCCGATGTTGAGGCCGAGTTTTTCACGCCCGACCAGGCCGTGCTCCTGCAAAAATTCGTTTCCGAGCGCGGCGGGGGTTTTCTCATGCTCGGCGGCATGGAGTCATTCCAGGAGGGCAAGTATCAGCGCACGCCCATCGGGGACATGTTGCCGGTGTACCTGGACCATGCGGAGCAAACCCAGGCCCCCGGCCCCGTGCGGCTGGCGCTCACGCGCGAGGGCCTGCTCCAATCCTGGGCGCGCCTGCGCAATAACGAGGCCGATGAAAAGGCCCGTCTGCAAGGCATGGCCCCTTTCCAAGTCCTCAATCGCGTCCATGGCGTGAAGCCCGGCGCAAGTGTCATTGCCACCGTCCAGGACGAGGCGGGCAAGTCCTTCCCGGCCCTGGTCGCCCAACGCTTTGGCCGCGGCCGCACCGTCGCCCTCACCGTGGGCGATGTCTGGCGGTGGGGCCTGCGCGACGCCGACGCCCATCGCGACATGGACAAGGCCTGGCGGCAACTCATGCGCTGGCTGGTCACTGACGTGCCCAACCGCGTGGAACTGGCCGCCGAGCGCCAGCCGGAAGACCCGAACGGGGCAGTCTCCCTCCGTGTGCGGGTCCGCGATCCCAAGTTCCAGCCGCTCGATAACGCCACCGTCTCCCTCGACGTGCAGCCCGTCATGGTTGAAGCGGCGGGCGGACCGATGACCAACTCCATCCGTCTCCGCGCCGAGCCTTCGGCCGCCGAGCCGGGCCTTTACGAAGCCGCTTACCTCCCGCGCGCCACTGGCGGCTACAAGGTCACTGCCTGTGTGACCAACTCGGCCGGAAGCGAGGTCGGCCGTGCTGAGGCGGGCTGGAGCACCGACCTGGCGGCTGAGGAATTTCGCTCCCTGACTCCCAACATTGCGCTCCTGGAGTCCCTTGCACGCAAGACCGGAGGAGAGATGGTCCGCGCCGATGCGCTGAATCAATTCGCGCGCCGTGTGCCCCAACGGCCTGCGCCCGTAATGGACGCCTGGACCTATCCCCTATGGCACACCCCGGCCGTTTTTGCCTTCGCCCTCGTCTGCCTCCTTGGCGAATGGGGCCTCCGCCGCTGGAAAGGTCTGCCATGAGCATGCCACAGATGAAACAAGAACCGCCGAACACGCGGAATACACCGAAATCCGAAATCCGAAGGCCCGAAATCCGAAGGAAATCCGAAATCCGAAATCCGAAGTCTGAGAGCCGGTTGCACAATTACGGATTAACCGCAAAGAACGCAGAGATCGCAAAGAATTGCCTTGTTTTTATTAGGTCTTTGTGTTCTTTGCGTTCTCTGCGGTTACTTTTGGAACCACCTCCCGAAATCCGAAATCCGCATCCGGTCCCTCATTCGGTGCAGTTGCGGTGTGGCACGCAAGCGCCTGTGGCCTCAGCATCGGGTGCAGAGGCAATGCCCGAAAGCTTTGCGATCTCGGCCTTCGGATTTCGGATTTCGGATTTCGGATTTCGGATTTCCGCGCTCCTGGTCGCCTTCGTCCTCTCCTGGCCCTTTCTCTCCCTCGGCGCCACTCCCGAGCGCGGCACCGTCATCCTCGTCGTCGGAGCGGCCGGAGAGGAGGAGTTTGGCACCAACTTCCTCCGGCAGGCGGACCTGTGGGAAAGGGCCTGCGCGCAGGGGGGATGCTGCTGCATCAGGCTTGGCCCGGCTTCCTCGTCCACGCCCAGCGATTACGACAGGCTCAAGGAAACGCTCGACGCCCAGCCTAAAGAGGGCCTGCTTCCGTTGTGGTTGGTCCTGATCGGCCACGGCACTTTTGACGGCAAGGAAGCCAAGTTCAACCTCTGCGGGCCGGATGTGTCCGCCGGGGAGTTGGCGCTCTGGCTCAAGCCCTTTCGCCGTCCCTTGGCCGTCATCAACACCGCCTCGTGCAGCGCCCCGTTTCTGAACCTGTTGTCCGCCACCAACCGGGTCATCATTACCGCCACTCGCAGCGGCCACGAACAGAACTTCACCCGCTTCGGACAATACCTGGCCCAAGCCCTCACCGACCCGGGGGCCGACCTCGACAAAGACGGCGAGGTCTCTCTCCTGGAGGCATTCTTGACCGCCTCGCACCAGGCCGCCGAGTTCTACAAGCTCCAGGGCCGCATCGTCACCGAGCACGCGCTGCTGGACGACAACGGCGACGGTTTGGGAACGCCGGCGGATTGGTTCCGCGGCCTGCGCGCCATCAAGAAACCCAAAGACAACGCCGGCCTGGACGGCCTGTTTGCGCGGCGCTTCTGCCTCGTGCCCAGCGAGTCCGAACGCAAGCTCACCCCGGAACAACGCTCCCGCCGCGACGCCCTCGAACGGGCCGTTCTCCTGCATCGTGAAAAAAAGGGCCAAATGAACGAGCAGGACTACTACCGCCAACTCGAACAACTTCTCCTGCCACTGGCCAGGTTCTACCAGGAAAACGGATGAGGCGCCACGCGGAGCGCAGACGAAGACTGTCAGTCGGAGGCTGGCTCAGGAGCGTTTTTTAATTCGAGTCCGAGAATCCTCGCAAGCATCCGGCTCATCTCTTGGAATTTTGCCTTGGGGAACGGAGCAATTCGCTTTATGACTTTGGCGTTGTCCACGCCAGCCACCCCCAAGACATTCACAACCGATTCACTCCTCAGCCACACTGGCTTGGGAAAGGAAACTTCGCAGTCGCCGCCGCGAATCTCGGTTGTCATTGGCACAACCACGGACATGTTGCGTTGCCGGTCCGGGTTGGAAATCGAGACGACCACGCAAGGACGAACCTTCTGAGCCACGCCTAAATCCACGATCACCACATCTCCACGACTAAAGTTTGTCATAATCAACATCAGGCGCCGGACCCAGCTTCTCCCATGTGTCCGAGATGATCGGATCCATGCCGGGCAAAGGAGGCAACGTGGGCAAGCCATAAGTTATGGAATCGCGGAGAATGTCCGCCAGGCTCTTTTTCCTCCTTCTGGCCTCACTCTGCACCCGCTCGAAAAGCCCCGCTTCAATCCGCAATGTGTAACTGATTGTCTTCATGTCATCAAAATGGTTACAACAATGAAACGTGTCAAGGCATGTTCAGAAGTGGCCAAAAGACGCCGGCCTGACGTTGGAGAATGGTAACTATTCAGGTTCAGCGGCAACGAACGCGGAACATCCCGGCGCCAGCGCGGAGTCGGAAGGCCTCGCGGACTACGGGCGCGCAAAGCCGGCTGAAGCCGGCGCTCCGGAGCGCTGGCTTCAGCCGGCTTTGGACAGAAAACGTGGACAGGTGCTGAATAGTTACGGAGAATATAGACCTCGGACTTCGGGTCTCCTTCGACCCCTTATCTTGCCCTTTTACTCTCCCCCGTCTCCTGCCCCGCGCCGGACGGAGTCCGCGCTTCGATCCCCACCAACAGCCCCACACAAGCCAGCGAGGTCACCAGGCTGGAACCGCCATAACTGACAAAGGGCAACGGGATTCCCTTGTTGGGCAGCGCGCTGACGGCAACGCCGATGTTGATGAAGGCCTGAAAGCCGATCAAGAACGTGATGCCGGCGGCCAGCAACTGGGAAAAGGGATCGGGCGCCCGCCAGGCTATCACCAGGCCGCAGACCACCAGCGTCATAAACGCCGCCACCACCAGGCTGGTTCCCGCAAAGCCCGTTTCTTCGCCAACCAACGTCAGGATCGAATCGGTGTGTTGCTCGGGAACAAACCCCATCTTCAGAAAGCCGCCGCCCAGCCCCACACCCAACCAACCCCCGCGACCGAGCGAGAGCAGCCCCAGCCACGGCTGCCAGGCGTAGGTATCCTTCCAACGTTCCGGGTCCAGGAAGGCCAGAAGACGTCCCATTCGCACCGGGTTGGCGTGCAGGGCCGCCAGAAACAGAACCAGACCTGCCGCCGCGGCCAGTACCAACCGGCGCCACGGGGTGCCCGCCACGGCCATCAGCAGGCCCGCCACCGTTGCCAGCAGGATCGCTGTGCCCCAATCCGGCTCCAGGAATGTCAGCACCACCGCCGGCAGCGACAGCAGGCCAGGCCAAATAAAGCCCTGCGCCCGATCTCCCATTCCAGAAAGGCGCTTCGAGCAGTACGACGCCAATACCAGGATGAGGGCCGGCTTGGCTACCTCCGAAGGCTGCACACCCCATAACCACCGCCGGGCGCCGTTGACCCGCGGGGCCAGGCTCGGGACCAAAACCAAAACCAGCAGCAAGAGGGACAGCCCATAAAGTATCCAGGGCAGATGGAACCTTCCGAGCGTGCGGTGGCCCACACATCCTGCTGCCAAACCCGCCAGCGCTCCCCACCCAATCCAATGGAGCTGTTGGTAGAAGCAGGCCTCGCCTTGCCACATCCCGGCGCTGTACAGCATCGTTACCCCCAAGGCGAGCAGGAAGGCAACGGCAGAAAAA
>Ga0181533_1000879_pt1 | contig 40080 bp, 37 predicted proteins | sample PEATcosm2014_Bin_45_FD_119772 | JGI IMG/M metagenome (GOLD analysis project Ga0181533, IMG submission 119772) | Peatland microbial communities from MTU Mesocosm Facility, Houghton, MI, USA - PEATcosm2014_Bin11_60_metaG | ecosystem: Environmental > Terrestrial > Soil > Wetlands > Peat | place...
ACCCCGATCTTCTCGGGGACAATCCAATGACTGGTGGATGGTCGCGTCAGGGGCCCGCGCGCGGGCCCCTCTTCGCGCACAGTCGCGACGCGGTCACTGTGCGCCTATCCGCGCGGCCTCTTAAGCGAATCGTTGGTGTCCTGACCTATATCAGGATGCTCAGTAAGCCCAAATACCACACGGCCCTTTTCCGCCAGTCCGGCGCCTGCGGGTGCCGAATATCTCATCCGGGGCCCTTCAGCTGGCCTTTCGTTGACAGCGACCAGGCGGCAAAGCTGGGCCATGGCGCTCTCCTCTTTCTACCTAGCGTTCGTCCGAGTCCTCCAGTTGCTCCGACTCTCTCGCCATGAGAACCGTGAACTCGCCGTCGAGGTCGTCATGCTCCGTCACGAGGTGGCGGTCCTCCGGCGCCAGGTGGCGCGCCCGACACTTCGGCCTGCCGACCGAGCACTGCTCACCGGACTCAGCCGACTCCTAAATCGTCGACACCTCGGACAACTGTTCGTTCAGTCCGAGACCTTGCTCCGCTGGTACCGGGACCTCGTGCGGCGCCGGTCGACCTGTCCCCGCCGGCCTCGTCGGAATCGTCCTTAGGTTGGCGAAGGAGAACCCAACCTGGGGGTATAGGAGGATCCAGGGCGAACTGATGACGATGGGCGTGCGTCTCGCACCCTCGAGCGTCTGGGCGATTCTTCATCGCCATGGCATCGAGCCATCCGCGAAACAGACCGGCCCGAGCTGGACCGAGTTCCTCCGAGCCCAGGCATCACCGATGCTGGCTTGCGACTTCTTCACGGTTGACACTGTGTTGCTCAGACGCCTCTACGTGCTCTTCTTCATCGAGATCGACACCCGAAGGGTCTACGTCACAGGAGTCACGGCAAGCCCGCTAGAAGCATGGGTCGTCCAACAAGCTCCCAACCTGACGGTGGGTGGGCAGCCAGGCACTCGTCGTTTTCTCATCCGTGATCGGGACGCCGACGCTCACATCTGTAGGCGACCGTCCAACCGCTGCGCCGAGACCGGGTCCCCAGTGGCGTTCTACGTCACGCACGTACAACGCCGGCGGCCCCACCAGGGGCGCTCTCCCCTTGGATCTTGGCCAGCTCCCGCTCGATGAATTCCTCGTGCTTGCGCTCATCCTCGCGGGCTCGCCTCGGACGCCAACGTCCCTTCATCACGAAGATCCACGGTATGAAGAAGGCCACACCTCCGAAGCAGATCCAGAACCAGTGCTGCCACTGCCGGGGCGCGACACGCGAGGCAACCAGTAGTTTCGACAGGTGGCCTTGGTACTGGCCAAGGAACAGAAGCTGCGTCTTTGCCTGGTTCATCCACAGAAGGGTGCTCAGCGTTCCGTGCGTACGCGCGTAGGGGAATCCCTGGACGTCCTTCTCGAGCTTGGCGAGCAATGCTGCGTGAGCGGGTTCTGTCAATTGCGCCGACGAGAGGCTCCCCGCCGCCTGCCAGTCCGCCGGGTGCGCCTCCGCGATGGCAACTTGTTCTGGATACTTGTTCTGGATGGCTGACGCCGCCGGTCCGACGTTTGCGATCTGGGTGTGCGGGCCGGCAGCTGTGATGTAGGAGAGCGGCGGTGTCTTGCCGGCCTCGAACGTCGCGACGGCGGTTGCCATCTGCGGCGTCATGGCGGTGTAGGAGTTCTCCGCCGCCTTCCCGGCCGAGGTGGCCACGAACGCAACAGCGAAGATGGACACACCTGCCGTGAAACGCAGAAGGCTGCCCCAGATGGCTAGCCCTGTGGCGACCAAAGCCGGGTTGCGGGCCTCACAGGTTTCGGTGAAGCTCGCCATCCAGGTCGCGGAGCACATGGCCTGGAAGAAGAACGTGCCGGCGCAGACCCATACGATCGTGTAGTAGCCGGAGGTCGCGTGTCCCGTGTGGGAGATCAGCAACAGGATGAAGACCAGCATGCCGATCGCGCCGACCATCATGAACGGTTTGCGCACCTTCAGTATGTCGCTCAAGATCCCGGACAGGACGAGCGCTATGCAGTCGGCTCCCCACACCCATGTGAGAAGAGCGTTCGCCTGGGGCAGCGAGGACCAGAGCGTCGCTTTCAGGAACACGGTCACCAAGTAGATGGGGAAGAAAGCAGTGGCTGTGTAGTAGATGATGAGCACCACGTTCGCGGCGACCGCGGAGCTGATGACGTCGAAACGCGCCATCTGGCGCCAGGGGCTTCGGAGCGCCGACTCGACGTCGAGACCCTTGGCCTTAAGCTCGACCAGCACTTTGTCCCGCTCGGTGACCATCAGCTGATCCCGGATCTGCGGTGAGAGCTCCCGCAGGAACAGCAGGGCGATGCCGAAGACGATCACGCCGACTACACCAGAGATGATGTACTCACGTTGCCAGTCGCCGGAGGTCACACCGAGCGTGTGGGCCGTGAGCTCGGTGGCCACGAGCAGGCCGGCCACGGGGCCCAGCGTCCAGAAACCCATGGCCGATGCCCGACCGAGCTGAGGCGTGAAGTCACGCACCAGGGCCGGGGTCGCAACGAGAATGACCCCTTCGAACAGGCCAACGGCAATTACCGCGCTGACGAGTGCCGGTTGGCTGTTGACATGGGGGAAGCCGAAGAGCTGGATCGAGGCCACGATGCCGAGGCCGGTAATGATCACCCAGCAACGACCTATCCGGTCTGTTATCTGCCCGATGCTGGCAGCGAGCACGCCGACCCCTTGGGAGCCCACCGTCATGACCACGTAGAAGAGGAACGTCATGTGGAATCGCACCATCATGAGTTGCGCCAGGCTGCCCGTGAGGAAGTACTGGTACCAGAGGACGATCGAGGCAACGACCACGATCGCCAGGTAGAAGTGGCGGGGTCCTGGCCTTGGGTAGTGAGGCAACTCTCGGTTTGCGATCCAAGACCAGAACCCACGCGCTGTCCCGCGGGACGGCGGCGTCGTCCCCGTAGATGAGCCGGGCTCAAGCACCAAGGTTGGGCTCGGCGAACTCTCGATCGCTCCCAACTGCGCGCTCATGTTCTCATATCACTCCTGGCTGAAGGGAAGTCGGGACGCTCATCGGGTGGTGATAACGCGTAGGCGCAGGGAACTGCAATCGCCCATGGCGCGATGACTTAGATATCCCCTGTCCCCCGGCACCTGGCTGGTCTCCCGGCCCCCCGGCGCCAAGTGAGAGGGTGTTTCTTGCGACCCTCTTCTCCATCCCAGCCCCCCGCTGGCTCGCTAGCTCGTCAAGAAAAGTGAACGGTGGATCTAGACAGCCCGGTAGTTGGGCACCCCACTTGGGCTCATGCCAGGCCGACCCGCCTCTTTGTTTCGATGCCCAGAAGACCCGCGAGGTTCCCACCGAAGATCCGAGCGCGATCCTCGACGCTCAGAGCCGGATACCCGTAGCGCTCCTGCAGCTCCTCGGGCATCTGGAAGTCGCGGAAGCCGACGACGGCCCCCGCCATCTGCGCGCCGAAGCCGGCCGAGTCGGTTCCCCAGATGATCCGCTCAGGACCGACGAAGCGGAGCGCTTCGCCGAGGATCCGAGCGAACTTCCACGGTGCAGCCACCGCCCACGGTACGAGCAGCGAGAGGCACAGGTAGACGTTGGGGTGCCCCATGGCGACCATGTTGAGGTCGTCGCAGTAGGGATAGCCCATGTGGAAGGCGACGATCTTGAGTTGCGGGAAGTCCCGCGCCACGTCATCTAAGAGGACGGGCAGGGCGTACTTGCTCTTGCCCGGGGGGACCCAACTGAAGCCCGTGTGAATGTCGAGGACGATGCCAAGCGCCTCTGCCCGTTCGTAGAAGGGCCAGAGCTCCTCGTCGTTCATATAGGTGTCCTCGGGTGGGTAGAACTTGAAGATCCGCGCCCCCTTCTCCTTCACCCAGTACTCGAGCTCCCAGATGGCGTTTTGCACCCCGCGCTGCTTAATAGGTGAAAGGTTGGGTTCGTACAGAAAGCGGTCTGGGTGGCGCTCGACCGCCCGAGCCATCTCCCCGTTCGAGACCCACCGGCTCGAGAACCCGGTTGTGTCCATCATCGACTCCGGCAGCAGACAGGCGACGTCGACGCCGTAGCGGTCCATGATCGCAAGCAAGGCCTCGGGGTCGGTGGTCGGCGAGAGGTCCTCGGGCGGAAGCGCTGCGATCTGATCGTCCGGCACACCCATCATGAGCGGTCTCATGATGCTTTGGATCGCCCTCCACCACATCTGCACGCCGGGGAAGTGATCGTACAACGTCATGTCGCCGACGAGATGAAACTCTGGATCGATCTTGAAGTAGTCGTCCTGCAGAGGAATCTCGATGCTCATCTCTCAGCCTCCCTCGGGTTCGGGCTCACGACATGGGAGCCAAGTCGGCGTCGTCACGTTTGATCAGCGATTCGCGAAGCTCCCGGTAGGCCACCTTTCCGACCAGGGTCTTCGGCAGACTTTCCTGGAACTCGACGCGGCGCGGCTTCTTGTAGCCGGCGAGCTTGACCTCACAGACGGCGGTGATCTCGTCGGCCGATACGACCTGCCCCGGCTGGACCACGACGCAGGCGGTCACTTGCTCGCCCCAGAGGTCATCGGGCAATCCCACCACGGCGCATTCGGCCACCGCCGGATGCGCCAGGATCACCTCCTCCACTTCCTGGGGGTAGACGTTCTCACCGCCGGTGATGATCATGTCGTCCTTGCGACCGGTGAGGAACAGGAAGCCGTCCTCGTCGACCATGCCGAGGTCCCCGGTGTGCAACCATCCGTCGCGAAGACGCTCGGCGGTGAGCTCGGGATTCTTCCAGTAGCCGAGCATGACATTGGCGCCCCGGGCGACCACCTCGCCCACCACACCGGGAGGGAGCGGCTCGTGGCGGCCGTCGTCGTCGGGGTCGACGATGCGCACCTCGGTCGTGAGCGCCTCTCGTCCCGCCCCCTTGAGACGGCGCCGGCCGAGCTCTGTCTCGCTGTCACGGTGCGTGACCTCGTCGAGCACCGTGATGATGGGGGCTGCCTCGGTCATGCCGTAGCCCTGACTGATCTCCGCGGCAGGAAAGCGCGCCCGGAGCCTGAGCAGGAGCTCGAGTGGCATCGGCGCCCCGGCGTAGGTGATGGCCCGCAGTTTGGACAGGTCGTGGCTGTCCAGCCCCGGCGCGGCGAGAAGCATGGCGACGAGTGTGGGCACGAGATTCACGTGGCTGACACCCTCGCGCTCGACCGTGGCGAGCAGTTCGTCCATGTCGAACCGCCGGCTCACGACGACCCTCGCGCCCACGTAGTGCGCGGCCGTCACGGGCCACAGCGAGACGTGGAACAGAGGAAGCACCATGAGCGTGCTGTCGTCGGAGCGGATCCCAGTGGCCGACAGCACGCATCCGAGCGTGCCGGTCATGAGGTTCCGGTTGCTGATCATGACCCCTTTGGGCTTGCCCGTCGTGCCTCCCGTGTAGAGGAGGATGAAGAGGCGGTTCTCGTCACGGACGTCGGGAAAGCGACCGGAGGGTGCGTCGGCGAGCAACGCCTCGTAGTCCTCCGCGCCGTCCAGGTGCTCCCCGAGGCTGACGACGGCCCGGAGCTTCGTCGCGGCCCCGCGGATCTCCTGGACGATGGGCCAGAATTCGGGGTCGACGAAGAGGGCGACGGCTTCGGAGTCCTCGAGGATGTGGCGGAGCTCTTCGCCGGCGAGACGCCAGTTGAGCGGCACGATCACGTTGCCCGCCCGCGACGTCGCGTAGTACATCTCGACGTAGCGGTGGTGGTTGAACGCTAGGACGGCCACGTGCTCACCCTCGCGGATCCCGAGGGCACGCAGGGCGTGGGCCAGCCGGTCGATGCGCTCGTCGAGTGCCCGCCACGAGAGTCGGTGCTCGTCGAACACCAGCGCCTCGCGCTCAGCGGCGAGCCGGCTCCACTTGCGGGGTATGTCGCTGAGCGTGATCATCGTCGTTCCCCCGTCACCACGAGCGCGGCATTCCCATGAACTGCATCATCATGTTCTTGGCCATCTCGTCGGAGATCGGCGAGAACACCATCTGCTTGTAGTCGCGGAAGTAGCGCTGCATGTCGTACTCCATGGCGTAACCCCAACCGCCCATGATCTCCATGCCGTAGATCGCCGCCTTCTCCGAAGCCCGGGCGGCGACGATCTTGGCCATGGTCGCCTCGAGGTGAAACGGCCGTCCCTGGTCGATCAGCCAGGCGCACTTGTGGATGAGGTTCCGCGCGTTCTCGATCTCTATAGCGATGTCCGCCAGATAGTGCTGGAGGATCTGGAACCGGGCGATGGGGCCGCCAAACGCCTCCCTCCCCTTGGCGTACTCCATGGCATCTTCGAAGGCGGCGCGTGCAATGCCCAGGCTCATCACCGACGTCGCCACCCGCTCGGGGTTGAGGGTCATGAGCAGCTCGTACCAACCGTTGTTCAGCGTCCCGAGCAGGTTGTCCTTCGGCACGACGACCTCATCGAAGAAGACTTCGTTGGCCCCGCACGCGTGACAGCCGAGCTTGGGGATCAGGCGGGTCTCGAGCCCCTCGGACGGTCGCGGCACGAGGAAGATCGAGAGCCCATGGCTGCGCTCGACCTCCGGGTCGGTGATCGCGACGGTGATCAGGTAGTCGGCGACGTGGGCGCCGGTGATGAAGGCCTTCTGGCCGCTTAGGGCCCAGTGGTCGCCCCGGTCCTTCGCGTGGGTACGGATGGCTCCGAGGATGTCCGTGCCCCCCGAGGGCTCGGTGAGGGCCAGCGCGAACTTGAGCTCGCCTCGGCCGATCCTAGGGAGGATCTCACGCTTTTGTTCGTCGGTGCCGAGGTTCCGGACGGTCGTGGCCCCGAAGCCGACGGCCGCCCCCAAGCCGAGCGCGACCGCGACCGAAGCGGTGGCCAGCTCCTCGAGCACCAGCATCGTTTCCAGGGAGCCCAGGCCGAGCCCCCCGTACTCGGCCGGAACGGACAGCTCGAAGTGACCGAGCCCCGCCATCTTCTGCCACAGCTCGTCGGGGATGAAATCACAGTTCTCGTCCATCCAGCGCACGTACTCGCGAGTGAGCTCCTTCTCGCAGAAGGCCCTCACCTCGTCCCGGAGCTGCTCCTGCTCCGGTGTCAGAGAGAAGTCCATGCCGATCTCCTCACCGGCCCTGTCCGCCGTCCTCTTGCACGACGGACAGGGCGAAGTTCCTGAGCTGCTCGGCGTGCTCGCTGTGGAAGAGCCAGCCCACCGCGTTTCGCTCGATGGTGTAGGCGGCATCCCAGGGGAGGCCCTCGGCGGCGCTGTTCATAACGCTCTTGGCCATCCGGAGGGCGTCGGCGGAGTTGCCGACGATCTGCTGGACGACGGCTTCCACCGTGGCGTCGAGCTCGCCCTCGGCGCAGACCCGGGTGAGCAGACCCAGCTCGAAGAGCTCCGCGGCGCGGTAGTCCTTACGTCCGGTGAGCAGCATCTCCTTCGCCCGGCAGAGTGGCATGGCTCTGGCGAGGCGGACCGTCCCGCCCCATCCGGGGAGGACGCCCATGGTGATCTCGGTGACACCGAACTTCGTGTCCTCGGTGGCATAGACGAGATCGCAGGCGAGGGCTAGCTCCAGCCCGCCGGCGATGCAGTGCCCGTGGACCTTGGCGACCACGATCTTCTCGTTCTCGGCGATGGCCCGGGTGCACTCGTAGCCGCTGCGAGCCATCCAGTCGTAGACGGTCTCGTGGTCGAGCGTGGAGAGCACGGTGAAGTCACCGCCCACACAGAAAGACTTCCCAGCCCCCGAGAGGACCACCACCTTCACCGCTTTCTCGTCCCTCACCCTCATGAACGCGTCGGTGAGCTCTTCGGCCAGCTGCCGGTTAATGGCATTTCGCTGATCCGGGCGGTTCAAGGTGATAGAGCAGACGGCGCCACCGGCGCCGCCTATCTCGTAGGTCAGAGTCTCGTAGTCCGCCGTCACCGGCCCACCGGCTTCCACTTGGGCAGCGTGTACTCCTCGGAGACGTCGTCGAAGACCACCTCGAGCTCCATTCCATCGTGCAGCGCCTCGTGGTCGCATTCGACGACGTTCGAGATCATCCGGACCCCTTCGGGTAGCTCGACGATGGCCGTCACGTACGGCAGGTCGCCCCAGAAGGGGAACGGCACGGCGAAGTGGTTGACGCTGAAGGCGAACAAGGACGCGCGGCCGGCGGCCTCAACCCAGCTGAACTCCTCACCCCAGCACACCTCGCAGTAGGGATACGGCGGGTGCTGGTAGGTGCCGCACGAGTCGCAGCGCCGAAGCACGAGACGGTGCTCGCGGGTCGCCTCCCAGAATGGCCGCGACCACGGGGTGGGTTGGGGCAACGGCTTCACCATGTCGGCATCCGAGAGGCCAAGAAGCTCCTTGATATCTTGATTCTGACTCATCGCGCTTCTCCTCTTCTCGGCGCTTACGAGGCGAACCCGCCGGGGACCTCGTTCCCGAGCACCGTGAAATGACAGTCCATGAACGCCCCGCCGCCACAGTTCTCGATCAAGAATCTCGCGCCCTCAACCTGCGCGCGGCCCGCTTTCCCCTGGAGCTGGCGCACCGACTCGACGAACACGCTCAGGCCCACTCCGGTCCCCGTATGACCCATGCCCATGGCCTCGCCGTTCGTGGAGATCGGGAACGGGCCACCCGGATCGCACTTGCCCGATGCCACCAGCTGGCCGGAGGTCCCGGGCTCGGTGACGCCGAGCGTGTCGAGAACCATGAGGGTGACGCTCGGATAGGAGGCGTAGATCTCGAAGATGTCCATGTCCTCCGGTCCGAGGCCGGCCCGCTCGTACGCCCGGTTAGCCAGCGTGCCCAGTGAGCCGACGATTCCCGAGAAGTCCTTCACCTTGGCGCTCGTGATGCTGCGATGGGAGTAGTCCGATGCGTCCGAGAGCACGTACACCGGCTTCTGGCACACCCGCCGTGCCTTCTCGGCGGTGGTCATGACGTATGCGCATCCCCCGTCGGCAAGGACGTTGCACATGAGGTTCGTGAGTGGATAAGCGACCATCTTCGAGTTGAGGACCTTCTCCACCGTGAGCTCCTTGGAGTTGAACATGGCGTTCGGCTGGAGCATCGCCCACTTGCGGAGCGTCACGCAGACCGACGCCACCTCCTCGATCGTGGTCGGGGTTCTGTCGAGGTACGCCTGGGTAACCATCGCCGCCAGGGAGTTGTAGGTCATCCCGTAGGGGACGTCCCATTCGGGGTCGGACCCCGCCGCGGCGAAGTACGTAGCCAGCTGGTTGACGCTGAACTGTGAGAACCGCTGAGCGTGGACGACGAGGACCGTATCGGTCTCGCCCGACGCCAGGATGCCCTCCACCGTCTTGCGGATTGAGAAGCTCGACGCGCCTCCCGAGATCGTGGATGCGGTGATCTTGCAGTTCCGGGCGCCGATCGCCTCGGGCAGGCGGCCGAAGAACAGCTCGGTGTTGTAGGAGTCCCCCATGATGTGGGCCGCCCCGATCACCGCGCCGACCTCGTCCTTGTCGATCCCTGCATCCTCGATGGCGAGCTTCGCGACCCGGTAAGCGATCTCGAACTCGCTCCGATCCGGGTAGCTGCCGTAGGGGACCTCGCCCGTCCCGATGACCGCAAACTCGCCCTTTGCCATGGGTTGGTCTCCTTACGCCGAGGCGGCAGGAATGTCGAGCCCTGGGCAGGGGATCGGCGGAGCGGGCGGCAGCACGTCGACCTTGGGCCCGACCTCCTCCCGGGGCGGGCGCCAGCACTCGGGGATGAACCGCTCACGTCCGAGGTTCGGGTTGTTTGGGCAACGGACGGTGAGCCCGGCGGCGGTGCGCATCAGGCACTGGTCGCACCGGTCGCATTTCTCGTACGGCTCTCCCCGACGCACCTTGTTGGCATACTCGGGTTCGCAGAGCATCTGCCGGCCGAGCGAGACCATGTCGATCTTGCCTTCACGGATGGCCTTCGAGCTCTTCTCGGGCCGGTGGATAGCCACGCAGATGACCGGGACCGAGGACGGCAGGACCGACTTGAAGCTCGCGGCCTCTTCGATCATCGTCCCGTCGCGAACCGGGAAGAAGTACTTGGTGGCCTCGTAGGACCCGTCCGACATGTGCAGGTAGTTGATGCCCAGCTCGCCCATCCTCTTCACGACGATCTTCAGCTCGTCGTGGTGGATCCCGTCTTCGAGGTGCTCGTCACCCGACACCCGTATGCCGATCGGGACCTCCTTACCGACCGCGCCGCGAGCGGCCTCGTAACACTCGACCACGAAGCGCATGCGGTTTTCGAGCGATCCGCCATACTCGTCGGTCCGCTTGTTGGACCGGGGGGAGAGGAACTGATGCTCGAGGTACCCGTGCGGTGCATGCAGCTCGATCCCGTCGAACCCGGCTATTACCGCCAGCCGGCACGACCGGCCGTACTCCTCGATCTCCGAATGGATCTCCTCCCTCGTCATCTCTCGGGGGATGTCGGCTCGCGACATGAGCGGACTTTCCGGATGGAGCACCCAGCTGGGGTGCTGGGCGACCCAGGTCCGCATCGGTGTGGGCAGGAGAGTGATGTCGGTCTGGTAGGGAATCGGCGACGGCGCCGGTGGCGGGATGTGGTCCGCGTTGTGTCCCTGCCGTCCGAACCCGACCGAGAGCTGGACGAACACCTTGGCGCCGAAGGCATGGATTGTCTCCACGAGCTCGGCCAGGCCCGCGAGATGGGTCGAGTTGAACAGGTGCAGGTTGCTCGTGTACGGGAACAAAGAAGCGAGCTTGGTGCCGAGCACGGCCTCGGTCACGATGAGGCCCGTGCCTCCTTTGGCACGGGCCGCGTAGTACGCGAGCTGCTGGTCGCAGACGTACCCAAGGTTCCCAGGCGACATGAGCACGTTCATGGGCGCCATGACGATCCGGTTCTTCACCTCGCAGGTGCCGATCGTGATCGGCTGGAAGAGCTCGGGAAAAGCCGACTCGTCGGAGCCCTGTTGGTCAGAGACAGTCAGAGCCGAGCGAGGATTCGCCATATGCCCCCCTCTGAGAACCTCGATGAACTCCCGAGAGGTTCTGTAGTAGTGTCACGGTAGTGATATAACTATCAGTTAGTTGCGATAGGTGTCAAGAGCGTCCATGACTGACCGTTCCATCACCGTCTCTATGGCGACCGCACCCGATGGGGACCCGCTCGGTTTGCGCCGGGGCCGCCAAGCGTCCGCAATTGCCCGAGGCGAGACCGTCGCCGCGAGACGTGGCGCTGGATCTTCCCGGCAGCGCCGTCCCCGTCCCGGCCCCAGGCGACACCTCAGGCCGCAGCTGTCGCCACCTACCACCCCGATTCGACGTGCCGACGCCGTTGCACGGGGGCACGCGGGCTCCCAGGCTCAATGAATCGCGCGACACCAGAGGTGCCATTGGCCGAGGGAACCGTGCTCTGGCAGCCGTCGACCCTCAGGATCACCCGGTCACGTCTCAGCGGTTATGCCAGGTGGCTGGCAGAGCACAGGGGGCTGACCTTCGCCGAGTACCCCGATCTGTGGAGGTGGTCGGTCGAACACCTCGATGAGTTCTGGGGGTCGGTCTGGGACTACTTCGACGTGCGCCCGGAGCGCGGGACGTCCGGACGTGTGCTCGAGCGGGGTAATGGAGCCGAAGGCGCCAGGTGGTTTCCCGACGCTCGGCTCAACTACGTGGACCAAGCGCTGCACCACCCGTCGGGCTCGCTCGCCATCGTTGCCTGTGCCGAGGGCTCTGGGCCCGAGGAGCTGACCTACGGGAAGCTCAGCAACCTCGTGGGAGCCGCCTCCGAGGGCCTCCGGCGCCTCGGTGTGGGACGTGGAGACCGCGTTGCGGCCGTGCTCCCGAACGGGGCTCCCGCAGTGATCGGCTTCCTTGCGAGTACGAGCTTGGGCGCGATCTGGTCGAGCTGCGCGCCCGAGTTCGGCGCACCGAGCATGGTCGACCGCTTCCGCCAGATCGAGCCGAAGGTGCTCATCGCCGCAAGCGGTTACCGCTACCGGGGTCGGTGCTACGACCTCGCAGCAAAGATCGCGCGTCTTGAGTCTGAGCTCCCGTCGCTGACGGCGACGGTGATCGTCCCTGCGGCTTCGAACGCAAGAGGCGAACCGGGTCCGTTCAAGATGACCGAGGGGCGGCCCGCCGCCGAGCGCCCTGAACGGGCGCCCGCCGAGAGCCGCACGCCGGTTGTCAAGAGTCCCGACGATGTTTCCGCTGGGAGCGGTTCAATCAGGCGCGTAGGGTGGGCCGAGCTCCTGAGCGAGCCGGCGCCGCTCGTACCCGAGAAGGTCGAATTCTCCCACCCGCTTTGGATCCTGTTCTCGTCGGGCACGACGGGGCTTCCCAAGCCGATAGTCCACGGGCACGGGGGGATAGTCCTCGAGCACCTGAAAGCCCTCGCCCTGCATTGCGACCTCGGTCCTGGGGATCGGTTCTTCTGGTTCACCACGACCGGCTGGATGATGTGGAACTTCCTCATCGGTGGCCTGCTTGTGGGGACGACCATCGTGCTCTACGACGGAGACCCGCTGTGGCCGGACGAAAGCGGGCTCTGGCGTCTGGCACAGAACCTTGGCATCACCTATTTCGGTACGAGCGCTCCTTTCATCGAGGCCTGTCGGCACTCGGGGTTCTCCCCCCGCCAGCTGGAGAACTTGAGAGTGCGCAGTGTCGGATCCACGGGTGCACCACTTTCGCCCGAGGGGTTCGCCTGGGCCTCCTCGGAGATTTGCGACAACGTTCTAGTCGGTTCGGTGTCGGGGGGAACCGACATCTGTAGCGCTTTTCTGATCTGCTGCCCCTGGTTGGAGGTGCGTGCCGGGGAGCTGCAGTGCAGGGCGCTGGGAGCGAGGGTGGAGGCCTACGACGAGAGCGGGAGGTCCGTGGTCGGCAAGGTGGGAGAGCTCGTGCTCACCGACCCCATGCCGTCCATGCCGATCTCACTGTGGGGCGACGATGGCACGCGCCTGCACGACAGCTACTTCGCTCGGTACCCAGGTGTTTGGCAGCACGGGGACTGGGTGAAGATCACGCCTGGTGGGAGCGCGGTCGTCTATGGTCGTTCGGACGCGACCTTGAACCGCGGTGGTGTGCGCATGGGGACCGCGGAGTTCTACCGGGTAGTCGAGGAGCTACCCGAGGTGAGCGACGCCCTCGTCGTGGACACGAGCGAGCTTGGTCACGAGGGCGAGTTGCTGCTGTTCGTCGTCCCCAGCCCCTCTACTTCTACTGGCGGATGTCTGAGCGACGAGGCGCGCGTCCACATACGTAGCTCTTTGCGCGAGAGGCTGTCTCCTCGCCACGTACCGGACCGGATCATCGCGGTACGGGCGATTCCGAGGACCATCAGCGGCAAGAAGTTGGAGGTACCCGTGAGGCGGATCCTCCTGGGTGCTCCAAAGGAAAAGGTCGCCGCGCCAGATGCTCTCGCCGACCCGGCAGCTCTCGACGAGCTCCTCGGGGCGATCACAGTGTCGGTGGGGACTGATTCCTGACCTGAGAAGGAAGAGGATTCATGGACGTGCCAGATGACCGATCGTTGATCGAGCAGTATCTCCAGGACGGGAAGCTCCTCCAACTCGCATCCGAAAGAGACGGGCAACCGTGGCTCACTCACGTCTGGTACGCGGTGGACGACAACCTTGATATCTACTTCGTCTCAAGTGCTGCCCAGCGTCACAGCTCGGAGATCCGATCTAACTCGCGAGTGGCTGCAGGCGTGATACCCATGGAACTTGAAGGCCCCGGTCAGAAGGTGAGAGGAATCTCGCTCGAAGGTGAAGCCGAAGAGATCGGAGCTCGCTCCCTTCCGCATGCTTTTCGGATCTATTCTCGCCGGTGGCCGCAGGTCTCCAAGATCGCCACGCAGGCGGAGTTCGTGAAGCAGGCCACGAAGATGCGTTTCTACAGAATACGACCCAAACGGATCATTCTGTTCGACCAAGTCAACTTCCCGGACAACCCTCAGCGAGAACTGACCCTTTGACAAAGCAGTCGAGGTTTGCAATGGACGCGACGATCCTCATGCAAAACGCCGGTGTCGCCCCGTGGAGCTCGCACGGCCCCACCCGTCCACAGGATCGCCTGATTTTAGGGTCACTTTCTAGACCTCTGAGGTGGCGTTGATGCCTCCGCAGAAGCCGCACTGGGATCATCTCTACCGGGAAGTGGTGACCTCGGGTCTGTGCACCGGCTGCGCGGGCTGCACCATCGCCTGCCCTCACGACATGCTTCGCTATGACGACACCGGAGGCAGGTACCGCCCCTGGAAGGTGAACGAGGACGGCGGCCCGTCCGACTGCACCCACGGGGTGAAAGGCTGCACCATATGCACAAGGGCCTGCCCGCGCTTTCGCGACTGGGAGCCCGAGGTCGATCAGTTCCTCTTCGGCCGGGCTCGCACGGATCAGGAAGTGGCCGGCGTCTACGACGAGATCGTCCTTGCGAGGGCTACCGACCTTGAAGTGCTCGCCGCCGGTCAGGACGGAGGCATCGTTTCGGCCATCTTGATCTGGGCGCTCGAGCACGACGTCGTCGACGCAGCTCTTGTGTCGGAGCTGGTGCGTGACGACAACTCGCAGAAGGCGGTTCCTGCCCTCGCGCGCAACCGGGCCGAGGTTCTCGCCAGGGCGGGGTCCCGCTACATCTACTCGGCCAATTCTCTCGCATACCGCGACGCCGTGGAAGAGGGCGCTGAGCGAATCGCGCTGGTCGGCACGAGCTGCCAGGCCTCCCTTCGGGCAGTGATGTCTGCGCGCAAGGCTGGCAAGGTGGCAAGACGGTTGGTGCTCTCGATCGGTTTGCTGTGCTCGAAGACCTTCGACGACGAGATATTCGAGGACCTCTTCGAAGCGCGCTACTGCCTGCGGCAGGAAGAGATAGCGAAGATCAACATCAAAGGGGTCTTCCAGATCTGGACTCGCGACGGCTCGTACCACGAGGTGCCACTCAAGGAGGGACACGGCTGGACGCGCGAGGGTTGCAAGGCGTGCCCCGACTTCTCCGCCCAGCACGCCGACATATCCGCCGGTGGCATAGGCTTCTTCGGCGACTGGACGCTGACTGTCATACGCACCGAACAGGGCAGGTTGGTGATCTCGCAGATGCTCGAGGACGAGGCGATCGAGACTCACCCCGGTGGGGACGACCCCGGAGCCATCGAACTCATGAAGAAGCTGGCGCGCTCGAGCCGGCGCCGTTGGCCTGCGAACGCCGCACGAGAGCCGGGTCTGCTGCCCTCTTCTGCATAGCTCTCGGTTGCTCTCGGTCGGTCCTCACGCCGTCGTCTCCCTGTCGGCCGGTCCCTGCTCTTCGAGGTTCCGAGACACGCATCATGAGACGTCCGCCGCCTGCGCTTGCACGACTGGGCGGTTCAAGGATTCCGTCGGTTGCTCGACGACGCGTACCTTGAGCTTCGGTTACCTCTCAGGGCCTTCCAGGTCGGGGAGCGGTGCGGAGGCCAGCTTCCTCGCTTCGGCGGGAGGCACGCCGAGCATTCGCAACAGTTGCTCCGCAAGCTGGTCGCATGCCGCGTCGTCGACCAGATCCGGGTCGGTCAGTGAGATGTACATCATCGCGAGCAAGGACCCTGCGATGGTGGCCAACGCGAGACGGGCGTTGGCGACTCGGAAACGGCCCGTGGCGATCCCGTTGTTGATGTCGTGGAGGGCGCGGGGAGCCAGGCCGCGTTCGGAGTCCATATAAGCCATGCCGTGGTGCACGAGGATCTGTCCGGCCTCTCGCCCGGTTCGCGTGAAGCGCGCGGCGAACCGGACCGAACGGGCAAAGGCGAGCGCGGGGTCGGTGACATCGCTGCTCAGGCGGTCGAGGACCTGCCCGATCTCCTCGAGCGCGTCCTCCACGGCCGCGTCGAACAGGGCGGATTTGCTCTCGAAGTGGTTGTAGAAGGAACCGAACCCGACATCGGCGGCCTCGGTGATGTCCTGGATGCTGGCCGTTTGCGCGCGGCCATCAGCGAGCATCGCCCGAGCAGCGTCGACGAGCTTCTGCCGGGTCTGCGCCTTGCGCCGCTCGAGGCGGGATGTCGAGCCCGAGTCCTCAGGCTGCGATGTGGCCATAGCGCTACTCTACCACAGGGCTGATCGGATCATCAGTACTGAGTCCAGTCACGAGACCCAGCTGGTACCAGTGATGAAACAGTCAGTCATGGGCCCCCTTGACACTTCCGGCAGAACTGATATTAGTATCATAATCGTGACATTGCTACAGAACCTCCAAGGAGATCCTCGAGGTTTTCAGAGGGGGGCATATGGAGAACCACCGCGCGGCGCTGGCTGTCTCTGACCAACCGCGCCCTCACCCGAAGCTTCAGTCGTGGGGCGCCCGGGTGGCGTCAGATCGAGAGGCAAACCCATGAAAGTCTGGATCGACCAGGATCTGTGCACCGGGGACGGTCTGTGCGAGGAGGTTGTACCGGCGCTGTTCACCGTGCTCGATGACGGTCTCTCATACGTCAAGGAAGGCGACGTCGTCAAGAACGACCCGGCGGGATCGGCGGCGGTGGTGCTCGTACCCGAAGACCTCGAGGAAGCGGTGAACGAGACCGTCGAAGAGTGCCCCGGGGAGTGCATCTTCTTCGTCGATTAACGCTGGACTCCTATCGACGAGCGCGCCGATAGGAGTCCGAGACCCGAGGAGACACCCTCCCAACGACCCTAGGACCCCAACAGCACCGGATCGGGAACCCGTAGAGCCTGTCGCACTATTCGCCGATTTGTGTCCGCTGGTGGTGCCGGCGACTGATTGCCCGAAGGACTCCTCAGCGATGGGGTGACGAGGGGGCTCGGTCAGTTCAGCCAATTGCTCCCGCCATACGCCACATCTTCAAGATGTTGTGGGTAGCGGCAAGGAGCTTCCATTCGCAGTCGACAGCGCTCAGGCCACGGCGGTTGAACCTGTAGGTGCCGAGAATCCCATCCACGTCTGCTGACCACGGCTTGTGGAGACTCCCGTCCTTAACCCATGGAGATCCCATAGTGTCCGAAAACTCGATCGCGCCGTTGAATAGAGACTTTCGCGGCCCGAACCCTTCTCGAATATGTACAACCAGCGTGAGTCACGCGCTCGATCGCATCACTCGCACGTAATCCCCTCGGCATCGAGGAACTGACGGTATGCCTCGACGCCCTCAGGTCCGGTGGCAAGGTCGGCAACATCGGCTTCCCAGTCTGACGGGCGTAGCCTGGCAACCCAGCCAGCACCGTAAGGGTCGGAGTTGATCAGGCTTGGCGAGGCGATGACAGCATCGTTGACCGCCACGATTTCGCCGCTTATCGGTGCGGAGACTGGGCCGACCCACTTAGCGCTCTCCACAGTCGCGATATTACGGCCCTTCTGGACAGTTTTCTGAGTCGCTTTCGGCGTCACCGCGATGATGGTCTTCGCCATGTTCTGCGCGACATCGGTCATCCCGACCGTCACTAGCTCGCCGTCCAGCCGGGCCCACACATGCTTGCCCACCACGTAGTACAAGTCCTCGGGAAGGTTGCAGTTGTTCACAATGGTCATCGTTTCGTCTCCCGTTCGACCGTGTCGGACTCGGCAGGCCTGGCCATCGCCTCCTGGATCAGCAGTGTGATGTCCCGGACGGCGAGCCGATCGTCAGCCCGGGTCGTCTTCGCCGCATCGGAGAACATGGTCACGTCCTTCGGGCATGCAACGACGAAGTGTCTTACGTCCAGCTTCAGTGCCTCGGTGATCCGGCTCTCACTCGGCCGCTCCGTGAGAAAGCTGTCGTCCATCCAGATCCGGCCGCCGCCCGCGCCGCAGCAGAACGTGTCGGTGCCGTTGCGCGGCATCTCGACCAGTTCGCAGCCGAGCGCCTGCAAGATCCGCCGGGGCGCATCGAGCACGCCGTTGTACCGGGCCAGATAGCACGGATCGTGGTAAGTGACCCGGTAGCCCAGCGGCCGGACACCGATCTCGCCGCTCTCCAACAACTGCGCGAGCAGTTCGGTGTAGTGCCAGACCTGGTAGCTCGCCCCCAGTGCCGGATACTCGTTGCGCAGCGCGTTGAGCGTATGCGAGTCGGTCGTGAAGATCTCTTCGAACTGGGCCTCGCGCAGTGCCTCGATATTGTGCTCGGCGAGCATCTCGAACAGGCCCTCCTCACCGACCCGGCGCACATCGTTGCCCGAGTTGCGCTCCGCCTCGTATAGCAGGCCGAAATCGACGCCAGCGCCGCGCAGGATCCTGGCGAGGATCCGGGAGTTCTCCTGCAGCCGCTCGTCGAAGCTGGCAAAGTCGCCGACGAACCACAAGTATTTCACTGGCTGCTTGCGGGCATCTGGGATCCGGAAGTTTAGTTCGCGGGTCCAGTGGGCCCGCATCCGGGCCGACTTTCCGAACGAGTTGCCCTGCGTAGCCAGGTTCTGCAGCGCCTCCTGCAGGGTGGGGTCCATGGTTCCCTCGTCGACCAGGCTGCGTCGCAACTGGACGATGGTGGACACATGCTCGATGCCCACCGGGCAGACCTCCACGCAATGCATACACGTGGTGCAGGACCACAGCACGGCAGTATCGATCACGTCGCCGGCAATCCTGACCCCCTCGCCCTTAGAGAGAGGGCCGGTGCATTTCGGCCTCTGCTCGCGGTCGAACAACGTGATCCCGCCAATGGAGGTGTCCACCCACTGGCGCAGGTCGAGGATTACGTCGCGTGGCGAGAGCGGCGCTCCGGCAATGCGTGCCGGGCAAACCTCATGGCAGCGGCCGCACTTGGTGCACGCGTCGAGATCGAGCAATTCCTTCCAGGTGAAGTCGGAGATCTCCCGATAGCCCACGTGGCGCGCCGCGGGTGAGGCTGCAGGCAGGCTGAGCGTCGCCGAGCGGTCGGTAGCGAGCAGGTTCACCACGTCGACCAGCATGTGCATAGCTTTGGAGTACGGGATGTAGGCGATGAAGGTCAGCGCGAGCGAGGCGTGCACCCACCACATTACGGTGTGCATTGTGACGGCCTGGGCTGGCGTCATGCCGAGGCTGGAGAAAACCTCGGCGACGGCCCGGCCGAATGGGCTGAACACGGTGAACCAGGGCATGTGCTGGCCGAGGATCCGGAGGCCGGTCAGCAGGTAAGCAGTGACCAGGATGGCCAGGAGCAGCCCGAGGAAAAGCCAGTCGCCTTCCACCAGGCGCTTGCGCGAGTAGCCTCCGGCGACCGTGCTCGCCCGGCTGTAACCGAGAGGCCACGGCCTGCGCACGCCCCGGCGCACCGCCATGTAGACCACGGCGACGAGGAACGCGAATCCCATCGTATCCACCACGAAGGTGAAGACGATGAAGAACGTGCCGTGGAAGAAGCTGTCCTGGTGCCCGGTGATCAGCCGGGAGACCTTCCGGACGACGTCGGTGTCGATCGTGAGAATGACCGTCGCCATGAAAGCAACGACGAAGCCCCAGAAGATGAAGAAGTGCGCGACGCCGGTCGCGAGATTGTCCTTGGCAACCGACGCGCTCCTACCGATATTGCGCAGCCGGCTGCCCAGGGTCGCCCGGATCGCCGGCCAGCGCCCAGTCGCCCGGCCCATCCGGTACTTGCGCACCCGGCGCCAAACCCCCCAGCCGAAGACCGCCGTCGACACCACGGCCGCGGCATAGAAGATCGCCTTCCCGACCGGGCCAATACCCTCGAAGACAGGCCTCGTCACCTCCGTCGCGACCATGCTGAGCAAGCCCGTAATGGTCAGCCCCGGACTCTGTCCACGAGCTCCGGAACCAGATCAAACAGATCGACGGTCGTGCCGTAGTGGGCGATGCGGAAGATCGGCGCTCCTGGGTCGGTGTTGCAGGCGATGATCAGCTCGGCGTTCCGCATGCCCTCCAGGTGCTCGGGAGCTCCCGAGATGCCGAGCGCGAGATACACCCTGGGCTTGACCTTCAAGCCCGACTGGCCAACTTGGCGCGTCTTCGGCAGCCATCCGGCATCCACCACAGGCCGCGACGCCGAGAGCGGGCAACCAAGCGCGTTGGCGAGCTCCAGCACGATCTCCAGGTTGTCCTGCGACTCGATCCCGCGGCCCACCGAGACAAGCATGTCGGCCACGCTGATGTCGACGTCTCCACCGCCGGCCTCGACGACCTGCCGAAGCGACATCCGTAGCGCGTCGAGCTCGGCTGGTGGCACGATATGGACGACCTCCGGAGAGCCCGCGGGCTGGCCAGCTGCAGCGCTGAAGACACCCCCCAGCACAGTGGCGATCCCGCGCTCGCCTGGCAGCTCGACCTCTGCGAGTACCTTCCCGCCGAGAATCTGCGCAGTGGCCATCACGGCGCCATGGTCAATCTCTAGCGCGCTGACATAGGCAGCCAGAGGCGCATCCCAGTGCACTGAGAGCGCGGCGCCGAGGTCCAGGCCGATGGTCGCGGTGGACATCAGCAGCAGCCGCGGGGATCGCTGTGCCAGCACCTCGAGCATCGCCCTCTCGTAGGCCTCCGGCAGATACTCCGCCAGGGCCGGATGCTCCACGGAGACCACGATGGCAGCGCCGCCGAGCTGGTCAAGCAGGTCGCGCGGGCCGAGCAGGGCTACCTCGGTCACGCCGCCCAGCGCGGACGCCAATTCGCGCGCCTTGCCGATTAGCTCGTAGGTCCCCTCGGAGACCCGCATGCCGGTGTGTTCGGCTAGCACCATCACATTGCTGCTCACTGCGTCGTTCAGCCTCTCACCTGGCCACGAGCGCGAAGCAGGCGCACGATCTGATCCGCTACATCGGCAGCGTTGCCGGTCAGCATCTCGGCCTGCCCGATCGCCTCCGGCCGGTGCATCCGGCGCACTACCAGACCACCTCCGCCCACCAGCGGCGACACCGCCAACTCAGTCAGTCCGCCGGCCTGCATGGCCTGTCTGACCCTGGTGACCGGGACGTAGCGCGGTGCCTGCCGCGCGGACTGGATCCCGATCACGGCGGGCATTTGCACCTGCAGCTCGTGCGACCGCCCGGCAGCGAACTCCTGCCGGACCGTGACCGAGCCGCCAGCCACCTCGACGCTGACCACCACCGACACGTGCGGCAGATCGAGCAGAGCAGCGAGTGTGGACGACAGCTGCCCGTCCAGGTCGTCGGCGGCCTGCACGCCGGTGATCACCAGGTCGGCAGGCTGGGCCGCAAGATACCCCGCTAGCAGCGCGGCCCGATCAGCCGTCCGGATCCCGGCAGATCCGGACGCTCCCGTAAGACTCGCGCCGGTGAGCTTCACCGCCGCGTCCGCGCCCTTGGCCAACGCCGTGTAGAGGATCTGGTCGATCTCGGGGTCGTCAGCCAGGCCGACGGTCACGACCTCGGCTCCGCTGGCGTCCCTGAGCAGCAGCGCCTCTTCCAGAGCTTGGGCATCCCACTCGTTGAGCACGAACGTCAGGTACTCGCGGTCGATGCCAGTCTCGTCTTCGGTGAGCTCAATCTCCTCGACGAGATCCGGCACCGCCTTCATGGGCACGACGATTCGCACGTGAGGACACCTCTCTCGGTATTCATTTGACGACATCGTCCAGTCGCAGCTGCTCGCGGATCTCCTCGAGATCGCTTGCCGCCGGGACGAACGGGTAGTCACGGAACGGCTCGGCGGGCCGGTACGAACCGTAGGGCCTGGTGCATCCAGACTCACCCTTCTCGCCCGGGCAGCCGTTGGTCATGAACGCCGTGCCGTCCGCCACGACTGTCTCAATGGCGGAACGACCCGCCCGTAGGCGGGTAAGCCTGCCGCCGTTATCGAAGCGGAACTGTTCCAGGCCGTAGCCTTCGGTCTCAATCAGGTGCCTGGCCAGCTGCACCCGGCGCCAGCGCCGGAGCGAGGGCTTCGGCTGGGCAGCCATCCGCGAATCCGGCTCCGGGTTGAAGCAGAACAGGTACGAGAAGACCTGCCGGTCCCGCAGCGCGACGAATAGAGCGAGCAGGTCCTGATCGGTCTCACCGAGCCCGACCAGAGTGTGCACGTTGACCTTCCACGGCCCGAATATCTCGCGGGCATCGGTTACGACCTCCCAGTACTTCTCCCACTTCAGGCCGCCTCCCGGAACGTCCGTGCGAATATTCCGGAACAACTCCTCGGTGACGGCGTCGAGCCCGATCCCGATCATGTCAACGCCGATCGACCTGAAGTTCTCCATCCGCTCTCGGTTGAGTGTCGGCGGGGCGACCAGGATCGATATCGGCGTCCGTACTTGGTCGGCGATCATGCGCGTGATATCGCAGGTATCGCGGTATGCGCGGCCGTGGGTAACCATCGAGATGCAGAGCCGGGTCAAGGCCGGCTCGAATCGGGCCATCCGCTCCACGAGATCGTCGGTACGCACCAGCGGCCACTCCACCCTGATGAACGACTTGTCCTCGTAGTTGCCGGGGCGGGTGCGGGCCAGACCGCAGTAGCCGCAATCGGACCGACATCCCTTGTCATAGTTGAGCAGCAGGTTGATGCCGCCGAATTCGAAGTCGCGGCTGAACCGGCCAGAGCGCATCCGCAACGCGATCGCGCTCGCCATCGAGATCCGCACGTACTCCGGGCTGATCCGAGATGTGGGGCCGGCTGCAGCCAGCAGGGGCGGCTGGCGAAGCACCATATCGTGTCCTTTCAACTCGGCTCGGGGAAGTAACAGGAACCTGCGGCCCGAACCGGCTCGACCGTGGCACGCTGGCCCGCCTGGCGGCCTGCCGTCAGCACGGCGGCAGCGATCTGCTCGGCCGGAACACCGAGCGCGTCGGCGGCGCCCGAGCCAGCAACGACGGCGGCAATGGCATCGTCATCCAGACGTCGCCAGCACAGCCCGGACTCCATCGCCACCAGGGCTGGCGGCAGCTCGTTGAAGTCCCCGACCACCATCGCGCTCTTGACTACCTCACCATGGGTGGTGAGATAGATCCTGGCCAGCCCTGCTGGCGTCTTGAGCAGCGCCGATCCGCTGCCGTCTGAAGCCGCGCTCCGCTCGTTCAGCCAGGGCTGCGACCGGTACCGGCTGGCGGCCAGCGCTTCGGCTTGCACCTGCTCCGCCGGGTCAGGGACGCCGGGCTCCAGGGCTGCCCCGAAGGTCACTGCGAACCCGCTGGCCATCACCGGCCGAAGTGTCGCGGCGTCGTGCCGGCTGCCGGTCTCGGCAGAGGCCGTCGTAACCCGCTCGGTCACCGCGGCGATGGCCCGGCCGGCCAGTTTCGCCGCTGGTATCCGCAGCACCTGAAGCATGAACTCGACGTCCAAATCGGCCAGGACGCTCGCGTGGAAGAGCATTGCGCCGGCCGAGTCGACATAGAGCCCGAGGCCGGCGATCTTGCGGCCATCGACCTCCAGGTCGTTCTTGCCGCGGAAAGTCACAGAGATGCCCAGCTGAGCGAAGCCGGCAGCGAGCGCGGCCGACAGCTCCTCGATAATCTCCCGGGGACGCTGGCCGGCCGGTGCCCGGTCCACGTACGCGATTCCCAACTGGCCAGATCCCATGATGATCGCGCCGCCGCCGGTAGGCCTGCGGCTGACCTGGGTGCCAGTGCGGCGGCAGGCGACCAGGTCGACCTCGGCCGCCAGGTTCTGGTACCGACCGACCAGAGCGCAGTGGCTGCGGTAGCTGTAGAGGCGCAGAGTCGGCGGGCAGTCCGGTTCGCCCCGTGCATAACGGCCCATCAGTGCCTCGTCCAGCGCGAGTCCCTCGGCCGCTCCGGCGCCATCATCGGCCAGTAACCGCCATGCCCCGCTCATCCCACTACCTGCACCGTGGCGAAGCGGTTCTCCTGTGCCGCGCTCCAGGTCAGCGAGCAGCAGTACTCGAAGAGCCGTGGCGTTAGGCCGCGCGACCTCGCGTACTCAATCGCGCCGTCGGCCGGATAGGCAATGCCGTTCAGCCCGAGATCGATCGCGGCTTGGTCAAGCTCGCGCTTCACCGCGCCGAGCGGACGGGCACAGCCGAGATTGATCGTGGTCGCCGGCGCGGCCAGCCGGGCGGTGGCGAAGAAGTCGGCCACTTGATCGGCCCGGGGCGGCGGGAGGTGCGCCATCGGGGTGCCGACCAACGGCACGAGTACCACCAGGATAAGAGTCGACACCAGGTAACGGGTGAGCATCTCCAGCGCTCGGTGCTCGCCGAGGAAACGGCCGTAGTGCAGGCCGAGCACGATGTGCGGAATGATCCGCAGCCCGTGGCCGGACAGCAACCGCAGCGAGCGGTCCACATCGGCCACGGTCAGATCCAGGTGGTAGACATCGCGCAGCGTCTCATCGGCCCCGATGATGTCGAGCATCACGCCGTCCACGCCGGATGCTGCCAGCCCGGCCGCGAGCTCGGGCGAGACCAGGCCGGAGTGCACGATGACCTTCATCCCGAGTTCCTCGCGGATCCGCAGGATATGGCGCAGATGCGGTAGCAGCGGCACCCCGCCGGCGCGAGTAGAGCCGCCGGATACCAGCAGCCCCTCGCTGCCCTGCTTCCGGAGCCGCGCCGCCAGAGCGAACAGGTCCTGATCGGCCCGAACGGACACCATGCCGTTGAGTGCCTTCGTCTGACAGTGATCGCAGGACAGCGCGCAGGCCGAGCCGGTCACCGACACCGGCAGGAACCGGCGGGGGTTGGCCGGTACCCACTCCGAGGTCTGCCAGCGCTTCAGGCCGGGCGCGTAGAAGTCCATCACGTCAGGAAAGTTCGCCCGCCGCACGTCGAGGGGGCGCGGTAGCGGTTCCGCGCTGGTCATTGCGCGATCACCCCTTTGCGCCGGTAGTCGGCGATCTTGGCGGCGAACCAGGCGATGACCTCGGCCGTATCGGCAAGCAGCCCCGGTAGCTCGCCGGCGGCGTCGCTAAGGTTGGCCTCGATCAGCCAGCCGGCCCCGTACGGATCTCGCTCGGCGAGGGCCACGTCCACGGCCACCTCGTCGTTCACGGCCAGCACCGCGCCGGAGACCGGGCTGACCAGCGGGCCGACGAACTTGGCTGCCTCGAGCTGGCCGAACGGCCGCCCCGCTGTGAGCTTCGTCCCGACCGGGAGGAAAGACAGCTCAGCCAGGGTGCCGCTGGTCTCGATGCCGAGCGGGTCCATCCCGATCCGCGCCCGGCTCGGTCCGGTCAGCAACACCCACATGTGCGTCTCGGCGTGGTACCGCCGGTCGAGCGCGAGCGGGAAGCCAGCCACGATGACCCGCTCTTCCTGTGCCATTAGAAGCTCCCGGGATCGGCTGAGGCGAAGGCCGCAGCCAGCCGGCGCCCCGGGTCACCGAAACCGGCCAGCACCTGAGCAACCGAATGCAACGGGATCCCGATGAGAGCCCGCTCGGCCTGATGGATTGATCCGTTCAGTTCGCCGTCGCGCAGCCGTACCCGGTCGACCGTTCCCCGGACCACGCTGGCGGCAACCTGTGCCCCGTCGTATGCCGCCGCGAGTGTCCACACCCCGGCCCGGACCTTGACCTGGCGAGCACGCGGTCCGGCACGGACCGCCGCGACGGGATGGGCCGGTCCGACCAGCCAGCTATCGCTGCTGAATTTTTCGTCGAGGTCTGCTACAGCCGAGCGCTCGGTCCCAGTCAGCTTGCCGGGTACCGCGCTGAGTCCCAGCGCCGCGGCGTACGCACTGATCATGGCGGCCTGGAAAGCGGCCGGATCGACCGGGGTCGCGGCCACGAAACGACGCATCAGCGCGAGCGTTTGGTCCCGCTGGGCGGGATCGGGCAGCGCGAGCACTCGGGCCGCCCGTTTGTGGTCGAACCGCTCGATCAGGTTGCCGCAGACCACCACTGCGTCCTCGATCTGGCCGGCCCCATGCCCGCAGATCTTGCGGTCGCCGACGCAAATCTCCAGGTCGTCATCGAGTGCGGCCGGCACTCCGACTACGCGGAACGCGGTCACCGCCGGCTCGAGGAGCATGCGCAGCGCGTGATACCGAGCCGCTGGCACCGCCCGGGCCGGCAGGCAGATCTGGAAAAACAACTGGTCCGCGTCCAGGTAGACCGAACCGCCGCCGACCATCCGCCGCAAGACGGGCAGCCCGTTCGCCTGGCAATAGTCATGGTCCACCTCATCGATCCCGCGGTGGTAACCGAGGCAGACGTACGGGGCAGCCGGGCGGGTGAAGGACAGCGCGCCCGCTGCGCCGGCCGATACCCCGTAGCCGATCGCATGCCACAGGGTCTGCGAGCGCAGCGGCTGGCTACACCCGAAGTCGATCACTCGCAGCGGTTCAGCCACCGGCCGCCCCGTCCCGCATCGCCTCGTCGATCAGCTCGATGATGTCGCAGACCCGGAGATTCTCGTGACCGGTCGACTTGGCGGCGTCGGTGAATCTGGACACCTCATACGGGCAGCACACCAGCAACACGTCGGCCCCGGTCTGGGCAGCTTCGCGAACTCGGCGCTCGGACAGCCGTTCGGTCATGTAATCGCGGGTGAAACCGTCCAGCCACATGCCGCCGCCACCACCACCGCAGCAGTAGGCGTTCTGCCGGCAACGACCCATCTCGACCAGCTGCACGCCGGGGATCGCCTCGATCAGGGTCCGGGGCGCGTCGTACTCCCCGTTCTGCCTTCCCAGGTAGCACGGATCGTGGAAGGTCACCCGCAGGTTTAACTCCCTGGCCCAGTTGATCTGACCGACTAGCGGCGCAAGGAGCTGGGTGTAGTGCAGCGCATTGAAGGTGTGCCCGCGCTGCGGATACTCCTTGACCAGGGCATTGAAGGCATGCGGGTCAGGCGTCACAATGCGGGTGAACTCGTACTTCTCCAGGATCGCAATGACATCCTCGACCAGCTCGTCGAACAGGCCCTTCTCGCCGGCCAAACGCTGAGAATCACCGAGCGTCTTCTCCTCCGGACCGAGGATCGCCCAGTCGATGCCGAGCGCCGAGGCAACCCTGGCGAACGCCCGAGCCGCGTCCTGACCGCGTGGGTGGAAGCTCCAGTAGTCCTCCACGTAGAAAAGCACGTCAACGGGGGCCGGGTCCTTGGCCAGGATCCGCACCGGAACCTTGGCGCTGTCTGCCCACTGCGCCCGGTGCCTTTGGTTATGACCGAGAACATTGCCGTACCGGAAGGTCTTCTCGAAGACGTCCTGCAGTTCTGCCGGCATCTCCGCGCCGGTCAGCGCGGCCTCGCGGACGGCCGGCATGATCGCGATCATGTCGACCTGCTTCGGACAGACCCGCAGGCAGTTCCCGCAGGTGGTGCAGAGCCACAGGTCGGGGTCTGGGAGCAAGTCGGTGCCGGTCTGGACCTTGCGATGGATCTTGAGCGGGCCATAGTCGCCCACTGTGTCGACCGGGCAGGCCGGCACGCACTTCCCACAGCCATAACACCATTCGAGGGACTCGCCGCCGGGCAGCGCCGAGATCGTGGCGAAACCATCCGGGCCGTAATCAGTAAGGACCCGCGGCTCGAACATCCGGTTCCACATCGCCGGCAGTTCCACCTCGCGCCCCGAGATGGTGGAGGCAACCCTCGCCCGCTCCTTCTCCACCGCAACCGGCCGGACCTTCCGGCCGCCGATAGGCATGGTCCTAGCCCTCCAGGTGGCGGACGCCGAGCAGGTGGCGGACGAGATGGGGCAGCGGCGGAACGACCCGGTTGAACTCCCGGGTCATCCGCATCCGCAGGATCGTGTACATATAGACCCCGTAGATCGCGGCCAGGAACACATCCACGCCGAACAAGCCCGGACCCGCCGCGGTGAATCCGGCCGCCTTGCCGGTCCCGTCGACAAACGCCATCGCCCGCCCGACGGTGAGGTAGACCGCCCCCCTGGTGGCTCCCGCACTCAGATCCACGTCATCAGTGGTAACCAGAGCTAGTGCACCGGTCCGGGCGTCCGGATCCCATATCCACCTCGTCCACAGCCAGTACCGGTCGGGCGAGGTGAAATGCAACAGTTCGGCGGGGAGATCGAAACCGGACCCTGCGAACGCGGCCACCGCGGCAAGTCCGGTCAGAGCGCCATCGAAGCGGTCGATCCGCTCCGCCACCGGGTCGCCGGCGGCGAGAAGCTCGGCGATGGCCGCGGCCAGCGGCTGCGGGCCCATCGAGTCCAGGATCCGGTCGGCGCGCCGCCGGGTTGCGAACACCCAGCGCAGCACCTGCCGCAGGGTCGCGCGGTCCAGCAGGGACGGCTCACCGGACAACAGGTCCCGCAGCGCCACGGACTTGCGGTCCAAGTCAGCGGCGATGTCCTGCATTTCCGCTTCGCTAATCCGGTCCATGATTTCGCGCTGGAACTCCAGCGCGCTCGGCGTATCGACGACGGGGCCGGTCATCATGATCCCATCGCCTCAGTTCGCCGCCGTGACCGAACGCGACCGAAGGTAGCCAACGGTCTTCATGGCCGCGCTACCCGCCGAGGAGACGGTGTCTTCGAGATCGGCCGGGCCGAGCGCGGCACCGCAGGCAAAGATCCCTTCCCGGTCGGTGCTGACCGGGTCGAGCGGCGCGCCGACGGCGTCGATGAATCCGTACTTGTTCTGTTTCACCCCGAGCAGCCTCGCGACCTGGCGGGTACCCGGTGACGGTTCCATGCCTACGGACAGCACGACCAGGTCCATAAGCAGCTCCATGGGCCGGCCCATCGTGGTGTCCTCGCCGCGGACCAGTAGGCGATCGCCCTTCGGCAGTACCTCGGTGATCAGCCCCTTGACGTACTGCACATGATGCTGCTCCTGGGCTGGCCAGTAGATCTCGCTCTCCCAGTAGCCGTACATCCGCATGTCGATGTAGAAGATGAACACCTTCGAATCCGGCAGCAGCTGCCGGACCTCGATGGCCTCCTTCGACGCCACCCCGCAGCACACCTTCGAGCAGTACTCGTTGCCGATCTGACGGTCACGGCTGCCCACGCACTGGATGAAGCAGATCCGCTCTGGTGACTGGCCGTTGGAGGGGCGCAGTACCCGGTGCTCGGACAGCATCGCCTCGAGGTCAGGCTGGGTGATGACATCGGGAAACTCGAAGTATCCGTACATCTGGGTCGACCGGCCGGGGTCGAAGTGGCCGAACCCGGTCGCGATGATGATCGCGCCGCACTCGATCGTCTGCGTTTCGGCCGTCTGCGCGCTACGCAGCGTCAGGGTGAACGCCCCGGGCTCCCCCGCCACCCCGGAGAGCTCGGTACCGAGCCGGACTTCGGTGAGCGGATGGGCGATGACCAGGTCGATCATCTTCCGGATCTGTGGCTGCGCAGGCTCGCCGCGCGGAGTCAGGCCGGCGTAGTTCTCCGCGATCGGGGTGCCGCCGAGGAAGTCGTGCTGCTCGATCAGCACCACCTTGCCGCCGATCTCCGCGATGCCATGCGCCGCGCGCAGCCCACCCGGGCCCCCGCCAATGACAGCAACCATGTCCGAGGACATTCATCACCTCAATTGTCGTGTTCGTACCTACCGGGCGACTCTTGCTGCCCGACTTGTCGCGCTCACCGGCGTGCCGGCCGGCTCAGTCACCGCCGCCACTCCGGGATGCCACTACCGCGAAGGTGCGCCAGCCGGTCAGCCATCGACGTCAGCCCAGTCGAGATAGCGCTTTTCGCCGCTCTCCAGCCGCCGCAGATCGCTCTGGAACTCCCCCCATGCTTGCTCCCAGTCGATGCCCATCTTCTCGAGCAGCGGCCGGTAGTCGGCGGAGTGCCAGTGCAGCTGGCAGACCCGGTACGGATGTGCTCCCATCGCCAGTGCCGCGAACTGCGCCTCGCTGAGCACGGCGAGCCCGACGTTGCGTCCGTGCGCCCTGGCCGCGAACTGGCTCTTGTCCAGGGTGGTGACACACCCGGTGTCGTGAGTCAGCACGACGTCGGGATTGGCCTCCTCCTTCATCACCTCGATCTTGCGCAGCGTGGCGAATGATCGGGTGAAGTCCCGCTGCACCAAGATATGCCGGAAGCCGAAGCCACAGCAGTCGAACCAGGTCGAGTAGCTGCGCACCTCGGCACCGAGCGCCTGGGCGACACCGGTCACCACGGCTGTTCGCTGGCCGCCGTAGATGTCCGGGTCGTAGATCGCGTCGCCCTCGACAAGCTTGTAGTAATGGCACGCCGGGTGGACGGTCACCACGATTCCCGACATGTCGCGGACTTGCTTCGCGGCAATCTCGTCCCGCAGCGCGTGGAACCACTCGGAGTAGTGCACGATCTCCTCCGGCAACACCAGCGGCTTGCCTAGCTTGGCCATGATGTCACGGACTTGCGCCCGCAGCTCCGGGTGGTGGATGAGCTCCTCCCGCACCTCTTTGTAGTGACCGTAGGAGGTACCGCAGTGGATCAGTGGGAAGTAACCGCTCTCGTGCGCGGCGGCGAAGTTGCGGACAGCGACGGCGGCCTGGGCAGCTGAGTTGGAGGTCGCGCTGGCGTAGTAGTTCCAGGCCGTACAGGAGGTCTGGTCCTCCGGGTCGTGGTAGTCGTAGCCGAGCTTGCGCATCACCCAGAAGATGGAGGTGGAGTAACCCGGGATATGGCCGCACTGCCCGCAGGACTTGTGGTGCCACAGATGCGCCTTCTGGATCCGCTTCTCGCGCCCGTATTTCGTCGGCACGATGACAGCTTCTCGGTCGATCTTCTGCACGATCAGCTCGCCTTGGCGCTCCAGGGCGAGCAGCTCGGCGCGGGGATCGATCAGCGACCGGCGGTCCGCGACCTGCTCCGCGGCCGCTTTGTCGCGCCTGAGCGCCTGAGTCGGAATAGTCACAGCTCGATGCCTTCTTCCTCGAGGCGTTCCTCCATTAGCTCCTGCAAGATCGAGTGCAGGTCGCGGTCGACTTCCGCGATCATGTCGAGGACGCCGGTCTGCAGCCAGATCACGTAGAGCTCGACCAGCGTCCTGTCGGCGACGGACCATCCGGTGGACGTCGTGTGCATTGTCTCGGGAGGCAGTGCCCGGCGCCATAGATCAAGATTGTCCGACACATCTCCGGTCTCCGGACCCCAGTCGAGGAACGCGTCCGGCCGCAGCATGTCCGGCGAGACCTGAGTGCCGGTGGACATGATCTTGTAGATGATCCGGGAGTAACCGACCAGGGCTTCCTTCGCCGAGGCCAGTCCGTTGCTGACGGCCACCTCCCGCATGATCGTGATAATCCCGCCCGGGTTGTTGCCGCGCGGGCAGCGCAGGCAGGAGAAGCACTGAGAGCACTCCCAGATGTCCTCCTGCATCTGCTGGTAGATCAGGTCCACGTCCTCGCGCGCGGCCGCTTGCGCGATCCGGCGCGGGCTGAAGTCGTAGAACCGGGCAGACGGGCAGGCGGCGACGCAGACGCCGCACTCATAGCAGCCGTACAGGTAATCGCCGAACCGGATGTCGCCCTTGATCTGCTCGAACAGCCGCACCTTCGCCTCGTGGGGCACCTCGGCGTAGCCAGCAACATCCGGGGCCTTGTAGTGAGCATCCGTCTCGGCGTGCCGGGCGGCTGTCATGGTCATCGCGAGCCTAGAAGCTGATCACGGCGTCGGCCGAGACCGCGAGGTCATTGAAGGCTGCGCCACCGATCATCTCGACTCCGTCGATCAGGTCATCTAGGCGCAGGTCGTTAAGGTCGAGCGACATCTGGCAGATCAGCAGCCGAACGCCGAGGCCGGTCGCCTGCTCGATGAAGTAGCGCAGCCGCTGGCCTTGCTCACCCTTCGGCCCGATCCTGTCCACGACGTCCCTACGCAGCAGGGTAGGGCCGTACATGGTGAAGTAGATCATGACCTCGAACTCCATCGCAGCTGCCGATGCCGCGAGGAAGAACGGTGTCGCGCTGCGCCCCGGGTCTGCTATTCCGTGCGTCTGCACATAAAGGATTCTTGTTTCAGACTCGTCGGTCCACATCGTCGGCCTCTGTCACTTCACCCGGCGGATCAGAATGTGGAAGACATCAGCCTGCTTGCTGATGCCGAGCAGGTCGTTACCGGTGCGGCTGCTCCATGCCCGCATATCCGGCTCGACGCCTGGGTCAGTGGCGAGCAGTTCGAGAACCTGCCCCTGAGCGAGCTTCTTGATCGCCTTCGCGGTCTTCACGACTGGCAGCGGGCACGCCAGCCCCGTGCAGTCGAGAACCTGGTCTACGACGGGAACCGAGGATTCGGACACAACATCTCCCTTTTGGGTTTCAGATCGAGAAGTCCTCTCTCCGCCAAACTCCGGCTTCGGACGGACGGACATGTCGGAGCTCCGTTCAGCCTCTGCCGAATATCAGATGAATAGCTGGATGTCGGCCTTGGCTGCCATGTCGATGAAGCTGGCCGCGCCAAGAGTGGGCTGCAACCCGTCGATGAAGTCGGACGTTGACAGGCCGTAGAGGTCCATCGTCATCTGGCACGGGTACAGCCGCACTCCGACATCGATGGCCACCTCCATCAGCTCGGTGACGCTTGCGACCTTGTGCTGCTTGGCCAGCATCTTGATCATGGAGGTGCCCATCCCGGCTAAGTGCACCTTGCTGAGCTTGAGGTGCTCACTACCACCGCGATCGATCAGCGACTCCCCTTTCTGCATCCAGTTCTTGCCAGTAACCCGCTTGTCGTTCTTCTGCAGCACCCGCAGCCCCCAGAATGTGAAGAAGACATCGACCTCTAAACCAGAGGCGGCGCCGGTAGTCGCCAGGATCATCACCGGCCATACCCGGTCGAGGTCATTGCTCCAGCAGATGATGGCCATTCGCTTCGGCTCGCTCTCGTCGGTAGCGGCCGCGGCAGCAATGGCTCCGGTGTTGGTGTTCACCATGGCACTTCTCTCCTAACTCGGCTAACTCGGCGACGCCGGCCCGGGCAGGTCGGGCACCGTCTGGCGGCGCTGCGGTTCGGGACAGACGAGCGAGATTCGCCGCCTTCTGTGTACCACCTTCCTGCTACCTATACCATGCGCCACCTTCCTACTAGAGGTGCTAGAGAATGTCCCGCTGATTGTTGAGGTTCGGCGGTGGCCGTTGAGGTTCGGCGGTGGCCACATTTGGTCAAGCGACTCCATCAGCGTGCTCTTTGGGCATTTCGGCTACACCGACGTGACCTCGAAGAGCAGGTCGACGTTGGCCGATGACGGGGTCTACCGGGGACATCCTGGTCGCCGAGCGACAGTTTCACTGCATCTTCAGATTCATAGGGCGTTCTCTGACCGTTCCCAGGCTCGTCTCAGATCCTTGGTCCATCCTTTATGACGACGGTGTTACCAGTCGTGGCGACGCGAGTCGTTGCCGGCTCGGCGCGAGTGAGAGCCATCTCGTGATGGCAGGGAGTCGAAGTTCCACTCGCATGGGGCTCCAAGGACCTACCCTGAGGGGGCAGGTTGGTGAACGTATCCGTAGAAGTGGAGGGACGACCGCTGGGTATGGCAGAAGCGTCCCACTCACAGGACACGATCGACTCGATCGTGCACGACATCGAACCCTGTCCTCGCGCGACGACTCTTGCTCCAAGGCAACGAGGAGTTCGCCCGTTCGCGTCCACCGTTGCACGAAAACCAGGAGTGCTCACGGTGAGTGCCCCGCCGATCCCACTCGTCGGTGACGCTAGGCCGGTGCCCTGCGTAGACGGAAAGGAGCGGCCATACTTGTCCTTCGACGCCGCCTCTTCGACCTCGGCCCTGCCATCGGTGCTTCGCCGGGTGGAGGAGTTCATCCCCTGGTATTCGAGCGTTCACCGCGGTGCTGGTTACAAGTCCCGGCTCTCGACGGCCGCTTACGAGGCCGCTCGCGAGGCGGTGCTGGCCTTTGCCGGTCGCAACGGGCGAGACGACGTGGCCATCATCTGTCGCAACACCACCGAGGCGATCAATCATCTCGCCTACCGCCTCCGGCTTACCAAGAGCGACATCGTCGTCACGACCGTTGTTGAGCACCACGCGAACATGCTCCCGTGGTCGCGCCTTGCCACCTGCCGCTTCATCGAGTCCGGACCCGAGGGTACTTTTGAAGTCGAAGACATCCTCGTCGCGCTGGACGAGCCGCCGGTCCCTCGACTACTCGCCATCACCGGCGCATCGAACGTCACCGGGTGGAACCCGCCGCTGGAGGAGATCATCGCGGCTGCACACGCGCGGGACATTCCCGTCGCGATCGACGCGGCGCAATTGGCATTGCACCGGCCACTCCCCGAAGCTGCAGACTTCGTGGCGTTCAGCGGTCACAAGATGTATGCACCCTTCGGGGCTGGGGTCCTCATTGGGCCACGTCGAACCTTCGCGGACGGCGATCCGTTCCTCGTCGGAGGGGGAGCAGTGGACCTCGTCGATCTCGATGAGGTCATCTGGACGGGACCGCCTGACCGCGAAGAAGCTGGCTCTCCGAACGTCGTCGGGGCGGTCGCTCTCCACGCCGCGATCGACGCCTTCCTCGAGGCGGGCTGGCCGGCGCTCATCGCCCACGACCGCCACCTGGCAGAAGTGCTGCGGACGGGTCTCGCGTCCATTCCCGGCGTTCGCCTGCTCGGGCCCTCACCGCAAGCCGAGGCCCTTCCGGTCGCGACGTTCGTGGTCGAAGGCGTTCCGCATGCCCTCGTCGCGGCGCGCCTTGCAATGGAGGACGCGATCGGTGTTCGGCACGGCTGCTTTTGTGCCCATCCCTACCTCATTCGCCTGCTTGGGCTCTCTCGCGAGGACGTCGCCGGCTACCGCGACGAAGTCCGGCACGGTGATCACCGCCGCAGGCCAGGGGCGGTCCGCGCGAGCGCTGGTATCAACACCACCGAAGAAGATGTCGACCGGCTGCTCAACGCCATTGCCCGCCTTGCCGCAGGTGACCCACCCCCAGTTGCCTACTGTCAGAACCCCCGCACCGGCGACTTCCTCCCCACTCTGGACGCGGCACCATGGCAGCCGGAGTTCCGCTCGCACGAGTCACCTCACTTGTTGGGATAGCTTCCTAGCCTCTCCGCTTCACCTCGCATTGTCCGAAAAAGCTGAGGGTAGCGACCACCCGTTACGAGCGTGTTGGGTCACCCAACGTCCTGCCCGGTTCGTCGCACTTGCCGCCGTCTGGACTCTGCGGGTGTCGAGCTCGATGACGAAGACGATTGCATGTTCGGCACCTGCTCGGGCCCCGTCTTGGCGACCGCCCTCCCTGCGCGTCCCGAGCGAACACGCGTTGCCGAGAGGATCGCCGCCACCACCATCAACGATGTCGACGAGTAGAAGGCGAAGTGGATGCCGTCGGTGAATGCTGTGGCCGCCGAACGCGACAGTGTGCTCGTGCCCACGAAGATGGCAAAGGCTTCGTGTTTAGTGATGCTCGCAGAGGCAACCAAGATGGCAAGGGCAAAAGAGAAGACCATGCCCACGTTGGCGAAGGTCCGCAGCAGCCCGGATGCGATGCCGAATTCCTTGCCGGGCGCAGCTTTCATTACGGCCGAATTGTTCGACGGGAAGAAGCAACCCGCACCGACGGCTCCGACCACATAGGCAACCACGACGACCCACAGCGAGGTGCGCAGCCCGAGGTGAGCGTAGACGAGGAGCGCCAGCACCTGGATCCCGAGGCCGACGGTGGCCGGCACGACGGCGCTCCGGCGGTCGGCGAACCGGCCGGCGAAAGGGCCGACGACCCCGCCGACTACATAGCCGGGGACGAGGAGCAACGAGGCATGGATCGGGCTGAGCTGGCGAACACCCTGGAGGTACATGAGGAGCAGGAACAGGACGGCGAAGTTCGCCAGGCTTTGGAACATCGCGGCCAGTAGCGACGGCGTCATGGTGGGCACCCTGAACAGCTTGAGCTCGAGCATCGGCTCGGAGGTGGAGCGTTCTATCCACCAGAAGACGAGGAGTGTGATCAGGCCGCCGACGAAGAAGGCTGAGACATGTAGGTCGAGTGGCTCGGAAGTGAGCTTGACCATGGCCCACAACAGCCCGAAGAGCCCGAGGCCGAGGGTCACCATGCCCCACCAGTCCAGTCGCCGCCGCTCCCGTCCCCCCCGGTCCAGCAGGACCCGCTTCGCGACCATCACCGCGCCGATCCCGATGGGCACGTTGATCCAGAAGATCCATCGCCACGAGACGTAGGTGACGATGACGCCCCCGAGAACGACCCCGAGTACGGCGCCGGTGTTGAAGCCGATCGAGTTGAACCCGTAGGCCCGGCCGCGTTGCTCCTTGGGAAAGGTGTCGGCGATGACCGCGCCCGAATTGGCGGTGATGAGTGCACCTCCGACCCCTTGCGCGAGTCGGAAGACGACGAGCGAGAGCTCGTTCCATGCCAGGGCACACGCCGCTGAGCCGACGATGAAGACCACAAAGCCCGCCTCGTACATTCGCACCCGGCCGAACATGTCTCCGAGGCGACCGACCTGGGTCGAGAGCAGGGTGATTACGAGCAGATAGCTGATGATGACCCAGATGACCGAGGCCAACCCGATGTGTAGGGAGCGCTGAATCTCGGGAAGGGCTAGGACGACGATCGTGGTGTCGATCGCTGTGATGAGGACACCGACCACCACGACCAACAGCGCCAGGTTCGGGTGCTGTCCGGGCGTCCCGAGCCGACCCTGAACGGGGAAGCTGGTCGCCTTGCTCCGGTGTCCCATCAGCGGACGGCGCGGCTCTGCGCGCACGTACTCGTTGGAACGACCTGCTCGGCTCTGACCGGTCGTAGTGGGCTAAGAGGGGTCGTAAGCATAGCGAACGACCACCACCGGACACGGTGAGTGCGATACGCAGTGCTCGCTGACCGACCCGAGCAGCATCCCGGTGAACGCCCCATGCCCATGGCTGCCCACGACGAGTAGCTGCGCTCCTCGGGCGACGTCGACGAGCGAGGGCGCAGGATGTCCCTCGAATACCCGCGTGTGCACCTCGACGTCCGGGTGCTCGCCGAGAACTGCACCTACTGTCTCCTCGAGTACTTTGCTTGCATCGGCCTCGGGATCGAGGCCCTCGGGGTAGGGGCCGGCCCAGTCGGTCGGGAGCCTCCAGGTGGTAACGGCGTCGAGCTCCGCGCCGCTGAGCTTTGCCTGTCCTGCTGCCCACCGAAGCGCTTCACGCGAAGACTGTGAGCCGTCCACGCCCACCACGATCCTCGGTCGGCTCTCCGCTTCACCGTTCATGTCGCCCTCCGTTCAGCGCTGTGCTCAACATCCTGCTAGGACTTCACATGTCGTCCAACACACTGTCGCAGAGCGCTGTTTCAGCGACAGGTCACTCGCCGACACCGGCCTCAGACCAGCGCACAGCTGATACAGCTCGGCGACGCGAGTGCTGAGGTCATGTTGCCATCGTAGGTGACTTGGTGACTGCTGAAACCACCGGCGGTCAATGCCCGGTGCGGCCAGCGCAAAATGCGCACCGCAATTGTTCAGGAGATCAAAGCGTCGGCTTTGGCAATGTCCTTGTGAAATAGGTTGCCGATGTAGAGTCGTTCACCGAGCACTTCACATCGGAACCACACACCTTTAGCCGGTCCGATTCTGGTATTGCGAGGTAGTTCGCGGATGACTTCGGTGATCAGTTCGCCCGAGGTCTTTCCAGACCGGCAGACGAGGATGCGTCGGTCGGTTACCACAACGACACGAAAGCCCTTGATCCAGACGAGCAGACCGAACCACGGGCTCATCATCATCGCCGAGAACACTGCCTGGATCACCTCACCCGGCTGGAGGACGTGGGCTGCATTGACGCGAAGCGTGTCGCGAATCGCCATGACTCCCCCATTCATTTGGCCAACTGAATTACAATAACTTCAGATTGAGTTGATTGGTGCTTCTGCATCCTCCACAAGTTGCGGACTTGGATTGCTTCGGGTTCCCGCAAGCACACAAATCCCTGGCCCTACAAGCGGGGCATCGAAGATGTCGACTGGACGGCCTGAAGACATGGCGGTCATCGGGTTCTCCAGTTCAGAAGTCCGTCAAGAGCTTCGACTTCGCTGCCGTTGACGTACAGCGGGTTTACTTCCAGTGCGACCAGGTCATCACCAAGACCGAATGCGAGGTCAGCGATCACGGCGATCACGTCGGTGACTCGATCGAGGTTGGCGGGGGGGCGTCCGCGGGCACCCTGCAGGATTACGGCGCCGCGCAGGCTCTCCAGACCGCGGCGAATGTCATCCCGGGCGGCCGGTAAGCGCAGAAGAGCGGCGTCATCCAGGACCTCGACAAAAACGCCGCCCAGTCCGACGGCGAGTACGAGTCCCCAGTCAGGGTCGCGGGCAACACCGGCAAGCAGTTCGATGCCGCCCGTGCGCATCGGGCTAATCAGGACACCGTCGACCTGAGGCGCAGGGTCGAGGCTGTCCGCGCAGGTGAACACCTTCTGAAACGCCGCTGCGACTTCCTCGGCACCGCTGACACCGAGGACCACGCCACCGATTTCGCTTTTGTGCTCGATCGTCGCAGAAACGATCTTCAGGGCGACTGGTCCCCCGAAATCCTTCGTGATGGCAATGGCCTCGGTGACAGTTCTCGCCAGTACCGCCGGAGCGACCGGAACACCGGCACGGTGCAACAATTGACGAACCTCGTACTCGGACATCGCGGTCCTGGGCTGCAAATCCGGTGCGAGTGACGCGATCGTTGGATAATCCACATCCGCTCTGTCCTGCAGCTGACGGAGCCGGGTCGACCAGTGCGACAGCTTGGCCATGGCGTTTACGGCATCGCGGGTACTGGGCAGGTAGACGAGATTCGCGCCAGTGACGGCCTCGGCGGTGCTTCCGGACAGATCCCGGGAGACGATAGCGGCGAACGCGCCAGGCACAGGTGCTTCGGCCAGGGCCTGCCCGACGCCGGGCAGGAAATTGTCGATCCCACCGATGATGGCAACGAATCCCACCTGTGGGTCGGTGGCCAGGATGGCGGTGACTTTGCCCAGTAGCGTGGGGTCCATAACCGCGGCCCCAGTGACATCGAGCGGGTTCTGAACATGCCCAAAGGCCGAGATCACCCCTCGTAACGCGTCTTGGGTAACCGGGTCAAGCCGCGGGATGGGCAGGCCGAGCTCCTCGGCGCGATCGGCGATGATGTCGCATGCCCCGCCGGACGTTGCCGCCACGGCGATGCCTGGCCGGGCCCATGGCCCGGTGTTGGAGGCCAGATGACCGGTGATCAGCAGCTCCTCCATGTGGTCGACGCGAATGACTCCTTCCTGACGGAGCACAGCGTCGATCACGGCGTCGTTGCCGACCAACGCACCCGTGTGCGCAGCGGCGGTACGCGCGGAGAGTTCACTAGTGCCGGCTTTCAGCATCACGATGGCCTTGCCGAGACGAGCGGCCTTGCGCGCCGCTTGGAGGAACACCTTCGGTTTACGGATTGTCTCAGCGAACATCGCCACCGCGGTGGTCTGCGGGTCGACTAGGACATAGTCCAAAACATCCTCGGCGCTGACCATCGCCTCGTTGCCGGTGGTAACCACGTAACTGAACTTGATTCCATGACTGGCGGCGAACAAGGTGAACATGCTGGCCAAGGCGCCACTTTGAGAAATTAAGGCAAGCTTTCCGGGAGCGGGAGACAGGCCGATCAACGCGCATACCGCGATGCCGGCGCTGACGTTCGCGAAACCAAGCTGATTGGGGCCAAGCAGGATCATGCCGTGCCGCCGGCACTGCTCGACCAGAGCGTGCTGCGCTACGGCACCGGCATCATCGACTTCGGCATATCCCGAGCTGACCACGACGGCCGCACGGGCACCGGCCGCCGCGGCGTCATCGATCGCCTGAGGCACCAGTTTCTGCGGCACCATGACATAAGCACAGTCGAACCCGCCGGGCACGTCGGCACAGGAGGCATAGGTCGTAATGCCGTGCACCCGTGACTTGTTCGGATTGATGAGGTACGTGCGATCCACCGATCCGAACCGCTGCATCACGCCGAAGGCGAGCCATGAGAACATCGACTTGTCGCTGGCGCCGATGAAAGCAACCGATTGGGGTGCGAAAAGTGTGTCGAGTTGTTCGTGGGCAAGGGGGCTGGACATGGGCAGGGTCACGACCCATCTTCGCTGTCACCGCCGGCTTCTGGAAAGTTCAACGTAGGCAGCATGGATGGGGTTCTCGGCGCCGGCACGTTGCCAAGAGCAGCGAGTCGACGGCTGAACATAGAACTCGTTCTAGAACCACTTGTGCAGGCATCGGACTTGACCGACATTTTGGTGCCCTTCACCTGGAAGTGGAGTTTCGCACCGCGGAGGGACTCCCCGGGATGACGAGGAACGGGTGAACCCCCAGCGCCTACGCAGCGTTGGCGAGAACGTCAAGCATGCCGTCGATGATTTTCGTTTGGTGCCACCT
>Ga0181533_1000880_pt1 | contig 40060 bp, 29 predicted proteins | sample PEATcosm2014_Bin_45_FD_119772 | JGI IMG/M metagenome (GOLD analysis project Ga0181533, IMG submission 119772) | Peatland microbial communities from MTU Mesocosm Facility, Houghton, MI, USA - PEATcosm2014_Bin11_60_metaG | ecosystem: Environmental > Terrestrial > Soil > Wetlands > Peat | place...
CAAGGTTTCAAGGTTAGAAGCGGTCTCATAAATGCCTGAGCATCATGTGAAGGCAGGCCAATTGCACCCTACTAAAATGATCAAAACATCAGGAGGCAATGATTGGGGCATACATATTCGGTCTATGTGGATGACAACTACCACTACATGGACGAGGAGGCACGATACAAGCTGGGTGATTTCGCCACTCTGGAGGAGGCGATTGTGGTCTGCAAACGCAGGGTAGACCAGTTTCTCAACAAGGTTCCAATTGATATAACGGCGGCGGAACGATACGAGCAGTATACGGGTTTTGGACCGGACCCATTCATCGTGACCGATGATCCGGATGCTGGAAGTCCGCCATTTTCGGCCTGGAGCTATGCGAAGGAACGATGTCAGGAGGGATGATTAGGGGCGGTCGAGTGCCGTTGGAGGTTCGGTGGCGCAAGTTGATTGCTTGTGGCGATTCGGAGAATATTGTGCGGCTGGTGAGGCGGGTGGATTTTTGAGACTGGTTCTAGCGAAACTGGCTCTCTGGCCTGAAACCTTGAAACCTGAGAAACCTTGAAACCTGAGAAAGCGCTCTACACAAGTTTCAAAGTTGCAGAGTTTCAAGGTTAGCGAAACTGGCTCTCTGGCCTGAAACCTTGAAACCTGAGAAACCTTGAAACCTGAGAAGAAAGTCAGTTTTTCGCTCCGGCTTTGCCCGCTGCCCGCGGCTGCGGCTGTGTGCTGCCGGACTGCTGTTTCAGGATGAGCAGTTTGGATCGGCCTTCCCGTCCTCCGGGCAGGTAGAGGAACCCGGTCTTGGCGTCGAAGGCAAAAGCGTGTCCCTTGACATCGATGAGAAGCTCATCGATGGCGGTAAGGTGATCGCCGGCGTGCATCAGAACCACGTCGCCATAGGAGACGGCGAAAAGCGTTCGACTCTGCGGGTCGAGCCAGAGCCGGTCGGTTCCGGTGGGGGCGGCCACACGAGCCAGTTCCGAGCCTGTCTGAGCGTCAAGGTCCAGCACGGCGTTACGAATCGCCACATACAGACGGTCAAGTTGCTGATCGTAGACTAGGCCCGTCGGCATGGAGCCCTGCAGCGTGAAGCTCTTGACCGGCTCCAAGGCGGCGGCTCCGTACGCCTCAATCTTCTTCACGTCCTGCAAGGTGACGTAGATAAGATCGCGTCCGGGATCGAATGCCAGGTACTCCGGGTGCGCCTTGGTCTCAGCGACATGGGTCGTGGTTCCCAATTGGGGATCAACCGTGAGCAGGCGCTGCGCATCGGCACAGACGACGTAGACGAGCTTGGTCTTGGGCGCGTAGAGCAGCGCGCGCGGAGAAAAAGGCAGAGCGATGGTACGCTGCACCTGGAAATCGGAAGTCGAGAGCACGACCAGGTTGTTGGCCCCGGAGTTGGCGATGTAGGCGCGCCCGCCCTCTTCGTCGACCGCGATGCCATGCGGCTGCGACAGGTTGGAGACTTTACCTATGACCCGCCGTTTCTTGGGGTCGAAGATCTCCACCGTGTTAGCCGTGGCATGGGAAATCAGCAGCATGCCTTTGGCGAAAGCCGCTTCGTCGAAACCAGGCGTGCCGGGCAGGTCGACCATTCCAACCTGTCTTAAGTCCGACGCCCAGAGCAGAACAGATGTGAACAGCACCAAAATAACGGCTGTAAGCTTGTGCATGATGACCTTGTGAGGTAGCGCACGCCTCGGGCGATTGGGAGTCGATTGCCCACCTAATTTTTACACCTGTTGTGGGCCGGATGTATATCCCAAGCTGGATGAGAGCCTTGGTGCGGGCTTGCTTGGGCGGTGCGGAGTTTCCGTCCCACATCTGCTAACTGCGGCAGATGTGGGGCACCAAGTCTTCTTCCCACATCTGCTAACTGCGGCAGATGTGGGGCACCAAACGGGGCTGAGTCTTTTCCCGGGCGTCAGCGGGCCGCGGCTTTGTAAGCGCTCCGCATGGGGGGTGAGGCGCTGCAACTGGCGGTGCCACCCTCGATCGCGGTGCCTTCCTCATAATCGTTCCAGGTATCGATCATCAGGAAGGGCAGCGGATGGTCGGGCGAGTAATAGCGGCGGAACAAGCGCAGGGACTCCTCGAAAGTGCGTCCGCAGCGCGGGTCCATTTTGCGGTTTTGGCTCCACGAAGCCCGTGCGTCGTTGAATCCCGGCCACGCGGCCCCCACGGCCAGCTTATCGGGATACTGCTTGTTCATGGTGACGTAAAAATGCTCGAGATATTCCTGGCCCCAGTTGCTGCCATCGGGCTTCCACCCGTCCTTGCCCGGAGAAACCCAGGCATAAAAACCATCGAAGGCACTGGCAAAGTTCGGGTAGGGGTCCTTGTAAATGAGTAGCGGCCGATCCTGCCACTGATCGACCACGGAGCGGATCTTGCTCCAGTTGGTGTGCCTTGCCTTGGGGAAAATAAAAATTACCGGACGGCCCTGATAGCGCAGATAGGACCGGCTGGAGATTTCCGAGGAGGGCGATATGTATCGGCTATAGGCATATTGCAGATCGTTAAGGACCGTGCCAGTCGAGTCCTCCGGGCTGCTTTCGTCTTCGTCGTACATGAGCGCCACGCGGAAGTCGAGTTGCTCGGCAAGCTGCTGCATCAGGGCATAGCTCTGGTCTTCGAAGTGGTGGCGGGCGCCATACCAGTTGACCACGAACGCGGTAATGCCCAAGCCCTTGGCTTCCTCGATTTGACGCTGCAAGACGGTGCGGTCCTGCGAGGAGTAGCCGACATCGATGTGGCCGGAGCGTCCAAACCATGGTTGATAAGCCGCCAGCACTACGGGGCCACCTTCGGGAGCCTGCAAACCGCTGGAACGCAGCGTCTTGCGGAAATCCGCCTTGCCGCAGCCCAGTTCGAAGATGAGCATCAGGGGAACCAGCACCAGGAGAACCCAGCGCAGGGATGTTGTCGCACGCATGTCCATACCAATTTGTTTGATGACAAATTGAGCAGCAGCGTTGGATTGCCAATTGGGGTCCCGTGGCATCCAACCGAGATGGCGCCTGCTTCGGCACTTATTTAGAACTTGTTTCATAAGCCGGTGTTAGAGGAAACGGCGAATCCCCTCAGGGGCTAAAGCCCACGTTCTTGTTGGCGCTGGACGGCGCGGCTAAAGCCGCGCCCCTTCAAAGAACTATTTATGAACAGGCTCTAGCCAACATGAAGAATCGATTCCGCAATTCCGGTCTCGCCTTGGCTGCGCTCATGGTTTGCGGCACGGGCTTTGCCCAGCAGACGCAAATCGTCACACTGCGGGATTTCAACGGCAACAATACGAGCGCGGCTGCGGCAGCGAGCGGCTCCTCCGGCGGCGCTTCCAATTTCAATTTTGGGGCGGTCAGCAAGGTCCCGATGCGGGCGCTGCTCGGCGCCTCCGGCACCCGCATCTATGCCCACCTGATGCCGTGGTTCGGCTCGCGGGGCCACATCAGCGTCGGTTACGACTCAGCCGGTGCCGAGCAGATACACCGGCAAGTTGAAGACATGGTGAGCCGCGGGATCGACGGCGTTATCGTCTATTGGACGGGAGCCTCCGGAAGCGGTAATTCAGCGCACACGAACGAGGTTGCGCTGAAGCTGATGAAAGAAGCGGAGCGGCATCCTGGGTTCCAATTTGCCATTCAGGAAGACAAGCAGGCGCTCGAAGAGTGCGCCAAACGGGGACGCGATCTCACGGGCGAGCTCGCCGCGGACTTGCAGTATGCGGCGAAAACCTTCTTCCACTCGTCTGCTTATATGACCACGAACGGGCGCCCGCTTCTCTTCTTCTTCGGACTGGAAGCTTACAGAAACGGCATCAACTGGGATCGTGTCCGGGCCTCGGTGCCGGGGAGCCCGCTCTTTGTGTTCCGCAATTCGGTGGGGTTCGACTACGCTCAAAGCGATGGCGCGTTCGCCTGGAACGCCATCGACAAGCTGGATCCGAACGATATCGGCCTTAAGTATCTGGACAACTTTTACCGGGTGGCCGGACGACATCGCGGAGCTATTTCGATCGGCTCGGTTTACGCCGGCTTCGACGATCGACGCGCCTCCTGGGGCAAGGGGAAAATCATCAACGGCAACTGCGGCGATACCTGGCTCAAGACCTTTAGCGTGGCCAGGCAGAATCAGGGCAATCTCGCGGCGGTGCAACTGGTAACCTGGAACGATTACGAAGAGGGCTCGCAAATAGAGCCCGGCATCGACAATTGCGTGAGCATCCAGGCAGCGGCCGCGGAAGGCCGTCTGCGGTGGACGATCAGCGGCAGCCAAGACACAATTCACCACTTTGCCGTGTGGGCAGCAAGCGACAACCACAGCTTTCGCCTGGTAAGTGAACTTCCAGCCAGCGCGCGTAGTATCGGCTTGGCGGATACGGGATTGACTCCGGGGCAATACAGCTTCGTGGTACAAGCCGTTGGGCAGCCGTCGATGCTCAATCACAACACTGGCCCGGTACCGGCCACGCTTCCCTGAAGCGGTGCACGCCATTCCACGGCATCCGGTGATAAGGTAGTTACTAGGTACAATCCCTTATTTTTGAACTGGCAGGCGCATCTTTCAATTCCCTACCTTAGACCGGCCTATGCATGCTTGAATTCCTGCTTTGGTTTGGCATTGCATATACAGTTCCACGACCCGGCAAGCATGCTCCACGTCGTCACACAGGCGATGGCGGCATGCGATGGGGCGTCCGACGGCAGATTGCGTCAGCAGGGCTGCAGACGGCCATGGCTGCGGCTGCCCACGGAAGGGTGGTCGCGATTCGACGCCGCGATTTCGAGCCGTTGCGGCCCACAATTGCCCGCTCGTGAGGAGGCGTCCGACGAGACGAGGGACTCGCATACCGCTGCCCATTTGCGCTTTACCAATTTTTTTCTTTCGGTAGAGCCGGAAAACTTGGTATAAGGGGAAATCCTATCTTTGAGGAGTCTAACGACATGCGCGCATTCAAGGCAGTAGGTTTTACAATCTTGGTCGCATCCCTCATTTTGGCCGCGACGTTTCTGACCGGCTGCCAGAGTGGCGGCGATACGCTCAAGATTGGCGTTTTGGCCCCACTATCGGGCCCAGTGCCCACTTTTGGGGTCATGACTCGTGATGCCGCTCTGCTGGCTATCGAGGAATGGAACGCCAAAGGTGGCGTTCTCGGCAAAAAAATTGTTGCGGTTATCGAAGACAGCCAGTGCACGCCGGATCCGGCCGTCAACGCTGCTAACAAACTGATTGATCAAGACAAAGTTCACTATCTGATTGGTGAGATCTGCTCCAAGGCGTCGATCCCGGTGTCCGAGATTGCCAACGCCAAGAAGGTCATCCAGATCAGCACCGCTTCCACTAACCCTGCCGTTACCGTGACCAAGGACGGCAAGGTAAAAGACTACATCTACCGCGCGTGCTTCATCGATCCGTTCCAGGGCACGGTGGCCGCCAAGTTCGCGCTCAACACGCTGAAGGCCAAGACGGCTTTCATCATGCTGGACCAGGCGAATGACTACGTAAAGGGCCTGGCCGAGTACTTCGAGAAGTCGTTCACCGCGGGCGGCGGCAAGATCGTCGGCAAGGAAACCTATACAGGCAAGGACACGGACTTCTCAGCCATCCTGGCTAAAGTTTCCGCAGCCAAGCCGGATATGATTTATCTTCCCGACTATTACAACGTCGTGAACCTGGCTGCCAAGCAAGCCAGGGAAAAGGGCATCAAGGCCCCCTTCATGGGCGGCGACGGTTGGGATTCATCCGATCTGGATCTGAAGGCCGTGGACGGTGGATTCTTCACCAACCACTACTTTGCCAAGGACCCGCGGCCGGAAGTTCAGAACTTTGTAAAGGCCTTCGGCGCCAAGTACAAGGATGACAAGGGACAACCCAAGATTCCGGACGCTCTGGCAGCTCTGGCTTATGACGCCACGAACCTCATGCTGACGGCGATCAAAGACGCCGGCGCGGACGATACAGCGAAAGTGAAGGACGCCCTGAATAAGATCAGCTTCGCCGCTGTCTCGGGCAAGATCACCTTTGACGCGTCTCACAATCCCATCAAGTCGGCTACGATTCTGGCCGTCAAAAACAATCAGATAGTATTTGACTCGGTTGTGAATCCGTAGTTGCTGTTCTCGCGATGGACATCCGAGGTCAGGGCAATCGGTATCGCCCGCCTCGGGTGGTTGTCGCACATTTCGACGCTTGAATTTGCCTGGAGGCAATCACTCGAATGGAAGTCTCACCCTCCGCTCGGCAAGGCGCTCCGCGCGCCCGACGACCCGGTAAGCGCCTGGCTTGGATCGGCCAGGGATTGCTGTTGCTGATCGCCGTGGCAGCGGTTGTTCTTTTGGCACATGATTTCACACAAAACCCTTCGCTGTTCATTCAGATCATTATTAGCGGTCTGCAGCTAGGGTTTGTCTACGCTCTCATTGCCCTTGGCTACACGATGGTCTACGGCATTGTGAAGCTGATCAACTTTGCCCACGGCGATGTTTTTATGGTGGGATCTTTTGTCAGCTTCTACGCCGTAACTCGATTCCAACTCCACGTCTGGCCGGCGGCGGTATTTCACAACATGCCGCAGATGTGGGTGGTCTTCATCGGCTCGACGAGCGTCGTGCTGCTTTCGATGGTGGTTTGCGCGCTGATGGCGGTCGTCATCGAACGTGCGGCTTACAAGCCATTGCGCGACGCCCCCCGCATTGCCGCGCTGATCACCGCCATTGGGGTTTCGTTCTTTCTGGAATTCTTCGGCGCCTTGAGCTTTGTTTTTTCGCCGCGCTTTATCCCCTACCAGCGCCCCTTTGATGTGGTGACCTGGTATTTCAACAAGGGCTTTTACCGGGTGCAGCCGGGGCAGTCGCTGCCGGATAACAGCGTTACGTTCTCAAATATTTTTCTTCTTATTATTGGGGCCTCGATCCTGGTGCAAATACTGCTGCAGTTCCTGGTGCGCCACACGAAGATGGGCAAAGCCATGCGGGCAGCGTCTTTCGACAAGCCAACGGCGCGGCTGATGGGCATCAACGTCGACCAGGTCATTTCATTTACCTTCGCGGTGGGCGCGGCTTTCGCCGGGCTGGGTGGCGTCCTGTATGCGATTGCCTACTCATCGATCTGGACCCAACTTGGCATTCTGCCTGGCCTGAAGGCATTCGTGGCGGCTGTGTTGGGCGGCATTGGCAGCATTCCCGGCGCCTTTGTGGGCGCGCTGATCATGGGACAAGCCGAGGCATTAACGATGGGCTACATTTCCACGCCTATGCGGGACGCGGTGGCCTTTGCCATCCTGATCCTAGTCCTGCTGATACGCCCGACCGGTATCTTCGGGGAGCCCGAAAAGGAAAAGGCGTAGCCGATGGACATTAATATCGCCTTTCTCGCAGTCAGCATTTTGAAGATCGTAGGGATCATCGCTTGGATATACGGCGTCGTTCGTGCTCTAGGCCATCCCTCTCACTGGGTAAAGCTAGCCGGAATCGTCGGGGGCTTCGGCATCGTGCAGATAGCTCTTTCGGTTCCGATCGGCGGGTCCCCGGCTTTGAGCGACTTCGACAGTGGACTCTTGTTCCAGGCCTGCGCAATGGCGATGGTGTCGCTGGGCCTGAACCTGATCTACGGTTTCAACGGCCAGTTCAGCCTTGGCCAGTGGGGCTTCTATGGCATTGGCGCCTATACCGCGGCAGACATCACCTATCGTTGGACGAATGGCGATGCGAAGGGGCTCGTGGTGGTCGGGTTGGGCTGCACGCTAGGCGCTGCGATGATTTTCGGCATCCAGCGCTTCCTCGGGAGATACCAAGGGGTGCCGGTGCTCTCGGCATTTACCCTCTATCTGCTTGGAAGCGTTGCGGTCGGGGCCGTTGCAACAATTGTCGGCTATTGGCTTAACCCGATTCTGTCGCCGCTTCTCGGGTCGCCAGATGCTCCTGGGGTTTTGACGCGCGGATTTCCTCTCCAGGTGGTGTACCTGCTCGCCGTGCTTTTGGCCGGCGCGTTTGCCGCCGAAGTGAGCTTCCTGTTTGGTCTGCCGGTTCTCACCCTGGGAAGCGACTACTTCGGAATCGCAACCCTGGGATTCACCATCGTGGTGAACACGCTGATGATCAACTCGGACACGATCCTGCCTTTCCCCGAAATGAAGGGTGGACGAGGCATGATCGGCATCCCGAAGCTAACCACCTGGTTCTGGGCCTTCTCGTTCCTGATAGCTATTCTCGTCGTCATGCGCAACATAATTCATTCGAGTACGGGACGCGCCATTATGTCGGTGCGTGAAGACGAGACCGCTTCCAAGGTAATGGGCATCGAGGTGGCGAATTACAAACTCCTGTCGTTCGTCATAGGGAGCTTTTTTGCAGGGGTCGGCGGCGGAGTCTATGCCCACTTCATCGGATTCCTGAGCCCCGGAACCTTCGATTTCCTGGTGGGTTTCAACCCCCTGATCATCGTGGTTTTCGGCGGGCTGGGAAGCATGACCGGAACGCTGGCGGCATCCTTCACCTGGATCTTCTTCCTGGAGGGGCTGCTGCGGGTGCTGCTTGGCCAGATGGGAACGGAGGCTCCGACCTGGCGCTTCGTCCTGTACCCAATTGCCCTGCTTCTGCTCATGCTGCTGCGGCCCAAGGGACTGCTTGGGACCGTGGAATGGGGCTTCCTCAAAACGCCCCTTGTCCGGATGCGTCAGCGTGAGCCGGTGAAGACCGACACCCCAAGCGCCGGGGAAAAGATCAGTGTGGATCAGCCAGGATAAGCGCGACCCGGCACACAGGGTACCGTCGTCGGTTCGTGCGGCGTGTTCTGCCCTATCGTTTGAGCGAGCAAGAATACCCTCAGGATTTCCGCGCTTAGTCTGCCCGGCTTGTGGGAATCCACTTTGGAGCATTGGAAATGCCGGCTGAAGCAACAACCAGTTTGTCCGCACCTCTCTTGGAGATCCAAGGGCTGACGAAGTTTTTCGGCGGCCTGCGGGCTGTCGGCGATCTCACGATGACCGTAAGGCAAGGTGAGTTGGCGGGCCTGATCGGTCCTAACGGAGCAGGGAAGACGACCGTCTTCAACATGATCAGCGGCCTGTATATGCCCAGTAGCGGGGATATACGATTGCAAGGAATAAGCACGGTTGGGATGGAATCTTTCGAGGTCACCCGCCTGGGCATCGGCCGCACCTTCCAGAACATCCGCCTGTTTCCGAATCTGACGGTGCTGGACAATGTGAGAATCGCCTACCACCCGCATGCGAAATACGGGTTTTTGGACGGTATCCTGCGAACGCGCCTGTTCGAAGAGGGCGAGCAGGAGATGACGGAGCGGGCACAGGATTTTCTAGCCATCTTCTCTCTGGAACGGATTCAGAACGAACTGGCCTGTAACCTCCCTTATGGCCAACAGCGGCGAGTGGAAATTGCGCGCGCCCTGGCATCGGATCCGCAGCTGTTGCTCCTGGACGAGCCGGCGGCTGGAATGAATCCCTCCGAGATCGTCAATCTGATGGAACTGATTCACTTCATCCGGGACCGGTTCAAGTTGACCATCCTCTTGATCGAACACCAGATGCGGGTGGTGATGGGCATCTGCGAGCACATCACGGTGATGGACTTCGGTGAGGTCATCGCGCGGGGAAACCCGAAGGAAATTCAGGAGAACCCGAAGGTCATCGAGGCCTATCTAGGCAAGGGAGCCGTCAATGCTTCTTGATGTGAAGGATCTGAACGTTTATTACGGCGCTATTCACGCGCTTCAGGGAATCTCCTTTAACGTCAACGAAGGGGAGATCGTTACTCTCATCGGCGCCAACGGGGCCGGCAAGTCTACCACCTTGCGCACCATCTCCGGCTTGCTCCGTCCCCGCCGCGGCTCGGTCAGTTTCAAGGACGAGGACATCACCATGATCCCGGCCGAGCAGATCGTCCGGCGCGGGGTGGTGCAGATCCCGGAGGGGCGCAAGATTTTTGCCCCCATGACAGTGCGCGAGAATCTGGAAATGGGCGCCTACACGCGCACCAATCCGACGGAAATCCAACAGAGCATGGAACGCGCATTCGCCAGCTTCCCACGTCTCAAAGAACGCCTCAACCAACTCGGCGGAACACTGTCCGGCGGTGAGCAGCAGATGCTGGCCATGGCGCGCGCGATGATGAGCCGCCCTATTCTCCTGCTCATGGACGAGCCGTCCATGGGCCTCAGCCCGATCATGACGGAAGAGATTTTCCGCATCATTCAAGAGATCAACTCCAAAGGAACCAGCATCCTGCTGGTGGAGCAGAATGCTCTGATGGCTTTGCAGATTGCCAGCCGGGCTTATGTGCTGGAGACGGGAACCATTGTCCTGGAAGGCTCGGCCAAAGAGCTGCGCGAGAGCGCGCGCGTGCGCGAGGCCTACCTCGGGCATTGAAGACCGGGCTCTTTCAGAGTCAGGTTGAAGTTACATGCCGTTGCGGACGGGTTCTCCGGAACGGCATTTCCGCGCATGGACCAAGAGCAATTCCAGAGATGCTGTATCCTTCGCTGCGGGTGTCATCGTGAGGAGGTTCGCCGCTTTTGCGAACCGACGTGACGATCTATGCATTTCAGCGGGCGTCACTCGAAGGCCGGAAAAGCAAATACATGGGCCCTCACGTCGCGTCCTAACGGACGCTCCTCAGGGTGACACGCTGGAATAATCGTTCTTGGGATACACCAACCCGGTCGTCGGGCTAGCGAACCATGGCGATGCGAACTTCGGGTAGTTCGAGGTAATACAAGAGGATTCCCGAGACTGCCATCGATATGCAGGAGAGGGAGACGTAGGGGCCATTGAGCGCCATTTCGCCATTGACCATGTGAGTGGCGTGAGGCCAAAGCATCATGAGACGGCTGATGATGTTGAAGCCGTGACAGAACGAGAGCACGTGCCAGGGCCAGACGTCGGTGCTGTGCCGCACAATTAATTGCAGGTCGGCCAGCACGACCATGATCAACAGCAGAAGAGGCAGCCACCATTCCTGGGAAGTCGCCGCAAACGATGCTGCCGGAAACAACAAGAACGGGATCACTTGAAGAATCAAAACGACGACAATAATCCCACGACTGGCGATCATCCGGGACGACATGATGACGTTCTCCTGAGCTGTGTTCCAATCAAGTTATAAAGTTCCCCATGTCCGGCTGTCAAGCACTGTTGGAGCGCATTTGGGTGCGTGGTTGAAGCGTGAGATGATTGCTCACGAGGGTTTGCGGGTTAACGGAACTGCGGAGGGTGCCGAGGCGTTGGGACAATACTTGGCGGTGCGGCGGCGAGCTATCACAAAGAAGCGTGACCAGGGTCACTGCCGCGGTTCAAACGCCTTGGCATAAGAATCCGTCGTTCAACAATCCAATGCATCGCACTACTTCCCCGAAATGCGGTTCTAGTCTAAGCTGGCTAGACCCGGCTGTTGCGGTGCGCAGAATGGGGATTTCGACGAGCAGTAAAAGGAGACGGAGTGAAAAAACTGTTCTTGACTGCGATTCTTTGCCTGTGGACGTATGCTGCTTTTGCTGCGGACACGATCAAAATTGGACTGCTGGCACCTATAACAGGCGCTTATGCGAGTGAGGGCCAGGGGATGAAACAGGTGCTCGAGCTTCTAACGGCGGACGTAAACGCCAAAGGGGGCATCCAGGGGAAACAGGTCACGCTGATTACCGAAGACGACGGAAGCGATCCGCGCACGGCAGCTCTGGCCGCGAACAAGCTTATTTCGCAGGGCGTGGTTGCCGTGATCGGCACCTACGGCTCTTCCGTAACCGAGCCGACGCAGGGCATTCTTGACGAGTCCGGGATTGTGCAGATTGCCAACGGCGCCACCGCCATTCGCCTCACGGAAAAAGGATTGAAGATGTTCTTCCGGACCTGCCCTCGCGACGATGAGCAGGCCAAGGTGGCGGCCGCGACCATCGCGAAATTAGGCTACAAGAAGATCGCGATCCTCCACGACAACTCGACCTATGCAAAGGGTCTGGCCGAGGAGACCAGAGGCCTGTTGCAGAAGCAGCCGGGCGCACAGATTGTTTTCTTCGACGCTCTTACTCCCGGGGAGAACGACTACAACACAATTCTGACCAAGGTGAAGCAGGCTCAGCCCCAAGTGGTTTTCTTTACCGGCTACTATAAGGAGGCAGGTCTGCTGCTGCGGCAGAAGAAGGAGATGGGCTTCAACGTTCCGTTCATCGGCGGCGATGCCACCAACAATACTGATGTGGTAAAAATCGCGGGCGTGCCGGCGGCTGCGGGCTTCTATTTCATAAGCGCGCCTCTGCCGCAGGATCTGCCAACCGCGAAGGCCTTCATCGATCAGTTCAAGAAAAAGTACGGCGCCGAGCCGAACTCAATTTACCCGGTTCTGGCCGGCGACGGTTTCAATGTGGTCGTGGCCGCACTCAAAGGCACCAAGGGCGGGAATTCGGCGCAGGTGGGAGCCTATCTGCACAACACCCTGAAGGACTTCCAGGGACTCACCGGGAAGATTTCCTTTAATGCCAAGGGCGACCGCGTGGGCGAGGTTTATAAAGCGTACAAGGTCGATGCCAAGGGCAGTTTCATTATGCAGTAACCTGAGTTTGCATGGGATACGCCGGGACTCTCCGGCGTATTCCCGGCAAGCCTTTTCACGATAGATTGAGCGCGTGGCCGGCCATGGAATTTGCCATCATCAACGATTCAGGGGTCGAAGACCACATTGAATGATGTAATGATGCCCCGTCCGCTGCACGGCCGTTCTCTTCAGCATCCCGTTCAATTTTCTTATTTTTTTCGCGGGTGCCGCATTGCGTCCGGAGGGCGGGCGCGTTCGCATTCGAAGCCGGGGGAAGGCCGGAAATATCTATATATGTTGAGGGCGCGGCGCTACGGCAAAACCAGGGATACTATGTCCTTTTTCGTTTCGTTCACGGTCGCCGCTCCCTGATGGTCGCGTCGACTGGAGTGCTTTGGCTCCGGGATACATCATCCCTGGTTTTGCTATAACGCCCTTTGAGGAGCAATCATGCTTAGAGAGGTGTTCATTGGGCTATCGGAGAACCAGTCTCTGCGTCATTTTGCGGAGAGGTCTCCGTTGGGGCTTAAGATGTCTCGCAGATTTGTCGCCGGAACGACGATCGAAGAGCTGATCCAGGCGACGGAGACAGTGAACAGACTCGGTATTCACGCCAGCGTCGATAATCTGGGCGAGAATGTCACAAACCGTGAGGAGGCAGTAGCCAGTGCCAGGGTTTATCACCAGTTGCTGGACGAGATCGAGCGTCGCAAGCTCGATGTCAATGTAAGCCTCAAGCTGACGCACATGGGTCTCGATGTCGACGAGAAGCTTGCCCGGCAGGTGGTGACCGAGCTGGTCGAGCACGCGGCGCGAATCCAAAATTTCATCCGTGTGGATATGGAAGGCTCGGCCTACACGCAGCGCACTCTGGATTTCGTGCGCGAACTGCATCGCCAGCCCGGCTGTGCCGGCCGCGTGGGCACCGTGTTGCAGGCCTATATGCACCGCACCATGGACGATGCGAAGCTCCTGGTTTCCGAAGGCATTCGCATCCGCTTGTGCAAAGGCGCCTACAAGGAACCGCCGGGAATCGCATTCCAAGCGAAGTCCGAGGTGGACGCGAACTACGTGCGGGCGGCCAAATACCTGCTGAAAGGCGGCGTTTTTCACGGCTTGGCGACTCACGATGAGGCGATTATTACGGAAATCAAGAACTGGGCGAAGGCCGAGGGGATTGCACCCGGCGCGTTTGAGTTCCAGATGCTGCACGGGATCCGGCGTGACTTGCAGGAGCAACTGGCACGAGAGGGATGGGGCGTTCGGGTCTATATTCCATTCGGAACCGAGTGGTATCCGTACTTTATGCGGCGGCTGGCGGAGCGCCCTGCAAATGTCTGGTTCATTACCAAAAACCTGCTCCGGGGATAAGGCAATCGCGGAGTGGCGGAAGCCGGGGGTCGAGGAATTGCCCCGCTCGTGATCCTTTGAGATTCACGTCAACATCCCATAGATGAACGCCAAGGCAAAAAAACGCGGTGGGCATTTGCCCACCGCGCGAGAGAATCTCGATACCCGCCATTAAGGCACGGGAGGAGATTACTGCTTAAACCACTGCAACGCGATCTGCGGAGCAATGTAGGAACCGCTGTTGTGGCCGGAAACCGTCATTTCCACACCGAAAATAATGCCCGTGTTTCCGGTGAAGTTGTATTCCAGAGCCGGGTCAATTCTGAAGCTGCTGAAGGTATTGCAGTTGTTGGTAACAACCGTGCCACCACACGCGCCTTTATCAGCAGCCACTCCCGCAAGAGTCTTGGTGGTGGTCAGATTGCCATACTTCCAGTAGAAGTCCCATGCCGGGACCCAGTGCTTGGTCAAGCTATACTCCATGCCAATCTGGGTCTTGTAGTAGACGCCCTGGTCTTCTACGCAGCTTGCAAGTCCGCCGGCGCAGGCACCGACTGCGGTGACTTTCTTACCCTGCAAGGGGAACAAGAAGCTCTGAGCGGCACGGACGCGGAGAATACGGCCGCCCGGCATCCAGAACGGTCTCTGGACCCAAAGGCCGAGGCCCGGAGTCCAAACATTGTCAACACCGGCTCCGGTCGGGGCGGAGACCAGCGGCGTGATGGTGAACGATAAGGGAGTTTTCCCTTCCTTGAACTTCAATATCTGTATCGGTACGCGGATCGTGAGGTTGTCCACTTCCATGCCGCTGCTGCCGCCGCCGGCTACCCGAGCGCCGTCAAAAACGGGCAGGAACTGGAGGTTGACCCGGTTGGTCAAGCCATACGTGAAAAGAGTTTCCGACTGATAGTCGTTGTCATAGGTAGTACGATGCTGATTGCCCTTGGTATCGTACGCACCGTTGTCCTGCTCGACAACAAAGTATGTCTCAACGTAGAAGCTGTTCTTCGGCAGTGTGTTGGGGTTTGGCGTCTCGAGTGGGCCGGTCCAGTTGGCGTCACCCAATTTTTCGCGCTCACCGGCGAACGCAGGTGTTAGAGCTACCAGCGTAAGCGCCAGCAGTACGGCTACAAAAATCTTTCCCCTAATGGCCATTTAAGTTACTACCCCCTTGTTAACAAGTTTTGGGATTGGATTAGTTTCGTATTCCAGCTCACGATTCGTCGGTGAGCAAAGTCACTGAAATGTGTGACGAATACGAATTGACCTGCCCCGTTCACCTGGGTGGCGGGGCCTGTTTTGAGCATGCCGGAGCATAGCACGACAAGCAGGTATTCGGCACGGGTATTCTGCGGGAATTTGAGGCCACTTTCCGGCGGAATCAGCCTGATAAATGGCAAGGAAAATTCATTTCTGTCTTTGAACTGCCAGACTGTGCATTGAACAAGCAGACTGTGCATTGAGCGGGCAGGCGCGGGAGAGTTTCCAGGGATGTTTCGCGACGCTCAGCATGACAGCACGGAATCAATTCTACTTTGCAAAGCGTCTACCTGCGCCACCAAGCCACCTGAAGAACTACCCCAGGTTAGCCCAGCCACCCCAGCGAGCTGTGCTCGCCGGGGGCCCCGACGCGGGCGAACCTGGGGCACCCGCCTGAGAACCGGTTATCAAGGGCACCGCGAAAAGTCCCACATCTGCTAACTGCGGCAGATATGGGGCACCGGCGAAAGTCCCACATCTGCTAACCACAGCAGATGTGGGGCACCATGACAGCACAGATTGCTGCTTGTTCATGCTCCGTGCGCTGGGAGCTTTTATGGCACAACACAGGTGGAAACGATGCTGCGGAGCAGTCCGACAAAGGACGTGTGGCCGGTGCAGTCGATGCCGTCGACGAGCAGATCGGCTGCAAACGTCGCCCCGTCGCGGGCTCCGGCGGCCACGCTAGTGGCAATGAGTTCTCGCTCGAGCTCCGGAGTGTGCAGCAAGGCCGGTTGTCGCCGCAGCACGGCGAGCGCGGCCGCGACCGCATAAGCACCCCAGTTCGAAACCGACGCGCTGACCATGATATCGGTTGCAATCGCCGTTACCACGCCCGACGGGCAGCCATTCAAGCATCGGCCGGCCAGGGGCAGGCTGTCGGCTATCTGCCGCCGAACCGCGCCGAAGCCGACCTCGTTGCCTCCGTCGCCGATGCCAATTGTCAGCACGCCCTGGCCGCGCGCCGCGTCCGCCAGCAGGTAAAGGTGTCCGACGCCCTCGGGAGAGCCGCAGTCGCCGCGTATGCCGTGGAAATAGCCCTCGGCGTTGGGGCCGGGCCGCTCGACGAAGATGACCGCCGCCGGACGATGCTTGGCGACGAGCGCGGCAGCCGCGAGACGCCCGGCGTCTATCCCGACCGGGAAGCTCTCGACAGTGATCGATCCACGGCCGTCGAGCGTCTTGCCGAGCAAGTTGCCGGTTGCCGCTACCGGCGCCAGATGCGCCTCTTCCGTGACCAGCACAGCATGCGCGCCCAAACCCTTGGCAAGCGCCCTGGCCAGCACGGCTGCGCCGGGCGGGCCGTCCGTCTCGCCGCAAGGAAGGTTGGGAGGCAGTCCGAAGCCGGTGACGATGAGCACGGCATCACCCTCGCCGACCACCTCGGCCAGACGGCGCGCGGCCAGCGTGGAGAGCGGCTCGCCGTGGTAGCGGCGGCAAATCTCATATAACCGCACGACAATTCCCGGGGGAAGCCCGCCGTCGACCGGACGGACCTCAACCGTCATCAGCCGGTCAAAGCGCTCCCCGAAGACGGAAGCAAGCGCTTCCGTGTTGAAGTTGTCGTTCCGCCAATCACGTCCGGTCACGCTGGGTCTCCTTCATCGGGCCCCACGAACACGATCTTAAAGCAGTTCCAGAGATGCTGTACCCCAAGAGATGAACGTCATTCCGAGCGAGCGACGCCTTGCGTCGCAAGTCGAGGAATCTTTTGTGTTGCTTTGCCGCGGGAAAACACAAGATCCCTCCACTCCGCTCCCCCACCCCATCAAACGCAACAGCGGCGTTTGCTGGGGGCCCCGGCTCCGCTTCGGTCGGGATGACGCCTCAGATTTATGTTGCCGGGCGCCTACATCTACCCTGAAATTGCGCTAAAGAACCGAGAATTCGTTGTTCATCATATCGGTGATCAGCATGTGGCCGGGGTAATGGGTAATGCAAAAACTCGGCTTGGCATGTGCCACCACCGACTGCGGAGTGACTCCGCAGGCCCAGAAAACCGGCAGCTCGCCTTGCCGGATATCCACCGCGTCTCCGTAATCGGGCTTCGCCAGATCGTGAATACCGATGAGTTCCGGATCGCCGATATGAACCGGAGCCCCGTGAACGGCGGGGAATCGCGACGTGATCTGAATCGCGCGGATGGCGTCGGCGGCCTTCATCGGGCGCATCGAGACGACCATCGGACCGTGAAAGACTCCGGCCGGCATGGTCTGGATGCTGGTGCGATACATAGGCACATTGCGGTCCTGCTCGATATGACGGATGCCGATGCCGTTCTCCAGCAGCGCCTGCTCGAAAGAAAACGAGCAGCCGATGACAAAGGTGACCAGGTCATCACGCCAGTGGCCACGGATGTCGTAGGGTTCGTCGATGACTTCGCCCTCGCGGAAAACGCGGTAGCGGGGCACGTCGGTGCGGATGTCGAGATCGGCGCCAAGTCTTGGAAGGCGCGGGTTGCCGGGCTCCGAGAGCGCCAGCAGCGGGCACGGTTTGGGGTTGTTGAAACAGAAGCGATGGAAGTCAGCCGCCAGATTGGCAGGCAAGATGGCGACATTGCCTTGAACATGCGCGGGCGCCAGTCCGGAAGTCTGCTTTCGCCAGGCACCCCGCCGTATTTGCGCGCGCAATTCCGCCGGTGATGGAGATTGCGACAACCTGGAGGGCTCCGCGGATGATGTGGACATGGGCGCTCCTTCGGCGAACATCGCCAAGAGTTACATTGTAGGGGAAAGCGAGGAAACTCTGAACAGCAGACTCAAGTGACACCTGCATCATTAGCCCAGCCGAAAAAATACCCCAGGACTGGAACTGCCCCACTCAAGCCAACAGAAGGCTTGAATGGGCCACCAGACAGCAGTCGCCTAGCAGTGGAACTCAGTCCTTCGGGCAAGAAACTACCCCACGTTAGCCCTGTCACCCCAGCGAGCCAAGCCTCGCCGGGGACCCCGACTCGGGCGAACGTGGGGCACCAAGCGAGGTGTAAAGGATGTCCCGGGTGTGACAGCACGGAATCCGCTCTACTGCGCTTGGGGTGACAGCACGGAATCTATTCTGGAAGGAGCGTCGTACAATCGGTGAGCATGGAGGGGGATGAATGTACAGCACGGCCACCGCGTTGCTTGAGGCGTTGCATGAAGCGGGAGTTTCCTATCTGTTTGCGAATTTCGGCAGCGATCATCCGCCTATTCTCGAGAGCATAGCCGAGGCGCGCGCCACCGGACGCCGGATTCCGGCGGTGATTACCTGTCCTAATGAGATGGTGGCGCTGAGCGCGGCCCATGGCTACGCGCAGATCACGGGGCGCGGGCAGGCAGTGCTGGTGCATGTCGACGTGGGCACGCAAACCCTGGCGGGCGCTCTGCACAATGCCTCGAGGTGCCGCGTTCCGGTGCTGATTTTTTCCGGGGCGGTGCCGTTTACCCAGCAGGGAGAGCTGCCGGGGAGCCGCAATGAGTTTATCCACTGGCTGCAAGATGTCTTCGACCAGCGCGGAATCGTGCGCGGTTACGTCAAGTACGACAATGAAATTCGCAGCGGCCGCAACATCAAGCAGATGATCCGCCGGGCCATGCAAATTGCGCACAGCGATCCGCAAGGCCCCGTGTACCTGATGGCCGCGCGTGAGGTGCTGGAAGAAGAGATTCCGCCCACGACGGCGGATTCCGCGGAGTGGCCGGCGATTGCGCCCTGCGCCATGCCTGCTTCCAGCGTCGACGCCCTAGTGGGGGATCTGTTGGCGGCGAGCCGTCCGTTGGTGGTCACGTCCTACGCCGGGCGCAATCCGGCAGCGGTCGAAGAACTGGTTCGACTGTGCCGCCGGCTCGCGGTTGCCGTCTTCGAATCGGTACCGAACTATGTGAACTTCCCCGCCGACAATGTGCTCTACCAGGGAAGCCAGTGGAATGAGCAGCGCCAGCATCCGGTGCTTGCCGAGGCGGACTGCATCCTGGTTGTGGACAGCGATATACCCTGGATTCCGACGGTCAACCGGCCAGCGAGCGGCGCTTGTATACACCACATCGACATCGATCCGCTGAAGGAAAAAATGCCGCTCTGGTCGATCCCGGCAAAGAATGTTTGCCGCGCGGACGCGGCCACCGCGTTGCGCCAGATCAACGATTGCCTGGATACGGTTCACCTCGACGGACCGGCCATCGAGCGGAGAAGGGCGCACTACGCCGCCCTGCACGCGGCGCGCGAGAGCGTGCTGCGCCAACGCGAGCGTCCGCCGGCCGATGTCATTACTCCCGAATTCCTGACGGCCTGCGTCCGCGAGCATCTGGACGGAGAGACGCTGGTGTTGAATGAGGCCATCACCAGCTACAACGTGGTCACCGAGCATCTGTGCGCCACCTGTCCCGGCACTGTCTTTGGCAGCGGCGCATCGTCGCTGGGATGGAATGGCGGCGCCGCCATCGGCATGAAGCTGGCGCATCCGGAAAAAACCGTGGTGTGCCTCACCGGAGACGGTTCGTATCTGTTTTCCGTGCCGGCGACGGTGCACTGGATGGCGCGGCGATATCAAACGCCGTTTCTGCAAATCGTCTACAACAATCGCGGCTGGAGGGCTCCGAAGCTCTCGGCGCTGGCGGCACACCCGAAGGGCTACGCCAGCCAGGCAAGCGATCTCGACGTCAGCTTCGATCCGCCTCCCGACTATGCGGGAATCGCGGCTGCCGCCGGCGGAGCCTTCGCGCAAATTGTTCGCGATCCCGGCGAATTAAGCGACGCCGTGCGGAACGTCCTCAAGGTGGTTCGCGAGGAGGGCCGCTGCGCCGTGCTGGACGTGTGGCTGGCGCATTTGTAGAGCGGTTTCGCGTGAGGCCGGTGGCCCACATTCGCGGAGCCGCAGGCGGAGTTAATGTGGGGCTGTTTCGTTTTCAAAATAATAGACTCGAATATGTGGAGTTCTGAACTGCCCCACTCAAGCCAACAGAAGGCTTGAATGGGCCACCAGCCCGGTTCGTTTTCAAAATAATAGACTCGAATATGTGGAGTTCTGAACTGCCCCACTCAAGCCAACAGAAGGCTTGAATGGGCCACCAGCCTACTAGGACAACTCTATTCCTCGGACTTAGCCGTTTTTTCCGGCGACCGCGCCTCGGGCGATTGCCGCTTCACGGAAAGAAGAGCCGGCCTCCAGCAGCTCCTTGAGAGGCGCCGCCGCCGGCGGTTGATTCATGCGCTCGAGCTCAAGGCGAAGGTGGTTGAGAAGCGATGTGGCCGCCCGGGCACGGTGCGCGAATAGCATCTCGGTGGTTTTCCGGCTTTGCGCGGAGTCGAATCCCTGCTGCGCGATCCACCCGGCCTCGCGAACGCGATCGACAGACTCGCGAAATTCCTTGAGCACCCGCGGGTCGACAAACCAGGCCTGGAGAAGCGTCGCGATGCGATTCAGGTTTGCGGTCGCGCGCATTATTTCGGTTTTGATCTGCTCTCGAAAAGCACCGTCCGCATTTGCGAGATCCTTCACGTCGATGGGCATCAAATGACCTACCTGTCAGGCTGCAACTGCGCAGTATATCAACTCATGATGAGCCAGGCGGGGGAGTGAGCGCCGGGCAGCCCGTTCGGCGTCCGGGATCAATAATAATATTGCTCTACACCGAATTGCACTACACTGAAGTAACCCCAATCAAAGGAAGCCGGTCAAGGCCCACGCTTACGCATGATTCGCGCTCAAGACCTTCTGCTGCTCGCCGTGACGTTCTCCACCATCACCTTGGCCGTTCTGTTTCCGCGATTTGGGAATCTCTTTCATGCTTTTCCGCTGTATTGCCTGATGGCGCTTCTGTTCCTCAGCTTCCTGTCCATTCCCTTGAAGTCCATCTGGCAGGTTGCGCAAAGCTCGTGGCTGTTGGTTGTTTACCTGCTTGTTGTAAAGATGATTGTGGTGCCGGTCTCGGTATACTTCCTGTTTCACTGGCTGTTTCCGACGCACGCTCTGGCGGCGCTGCTGGTCAGCGCCATCTCCCCCGGGGTGGTAGCGCCGTTCTTCTCGGAGATGCTGCTGGCTAATACATCGCTGGTGACGGTCGGGATGTTCGCTGGGTCACTGCTGGTGCCGGTGACGCTTCCCGCGCTGGTTAAGGTTCTTGCCGGGCATACCATTCAGCTCTCATTTGCCACCATGGCTAACATTCTGGGCATGGTGGTATTCGTTCCATTTGTGCTCTCGGAAATCCTCAAAAGGTCTTCGCCGCGGCTGGCGGAGAGGCTTATCGATAAGCGCTTCGTCGTCTCGCTGCTGCTGTTCGCCATGACGAATTTCGGCGTGTTCTCCAAGTACTCCGTCTATTTCCGGCAGCAGCCTTCCATGGTTTGGGTCGCGTTCCTGGTGACGGTCGTGCTGGCCGGTATCTTTTTCGCGGCGGGAATTGCCTTCTCCTGGAAGCTGGCGCTGCCGGAGCAACTGGCGATCATCATCAGCCTCAGCCAGGTGAACAATGTGCTGGTGCTGGTCTTCAGCGCGCAACTGTTCGGCCCGATCGAGCCTATGGTCGCGGCCATGTACAGCATCATGTTCTTTTCTCTGCTGGTGCCGATTCGCGGTTACCAGAATTGGCGGCTAGCGAAAGCCCGGGTGAGTCGCGGATGAAACCGTGCCCGTCCCTAAGCCGCTCTGGGCTTTTCGATTGAAGACCTTCGGCTGCACATCAGCCCTGCGCCGTGCTGGGATCGCGCGTTCCTTCGCTTTGCTCAGGATTTCGGCAGGCGGCCCAGGGCACCCCAGAAAGCCTGAATTCTGGCTTTCTGGGGACCCCGCTCAGACGCCGCCTTGCGCCTCAACTTCGCTTCGCTCAGAATGACATCGTGGAGATGGTTTTGAGACTAGAGCAAAACCAGAATTGATGTATCCGATCAAGAATTGAAGAATGTCATTCCGACCGGAGCCGCGCAAAGCGCGGCGAAGTGGAGGAACCTTTTGTTTTGAAATTGAAAACAAAAGGTGGCTCGACTTCGCTCGCCATGACAGCCTGATATGTCGGATATACCAACCTCGGAAGCATCCTAGTAACGCGCATGCGGCTGGGCTTTGGCGGCGCAATCCGCGCAGAAGCTCCAGTGCTTCAGGTCGATCCATTCCACGGCGTGCGAGGATGCCATGACGCATTCGTAGTCCGGGCAGTGGGTGAGATGAAGCGTGTGTCCGAGTTCGTGAACCGCTTCCGTCAGCAATCGCCGTGCCAGCAAGTCGCGGTCTGGAGGCAGGCCATAGTACTCCTGGCGCAGGCGATGGTAGGAAACAACCGAAGACGGACCTCCGATCTGGGCCTCGCCGAAAACAAAGGTCAGAATCGGTATATAGAGGTCGACGTCGGTAACGCCCAGCACTCGCCAGAATTTCTTTTTCATGTACTTCTGATGAAGCGTCGCCAGCAACTCGCTGGAATGGTACTGGCCGCGCTCGGAGTGGTAGGCGAATGCCGGATCCAGCGGGTTTTCTATCCCGCAGGGAATTTGGAAAGCCTCACTCAATTCGCGGCGCAGCCAGTCGAGCAACTCGAATTCCGGCGCCCCGATGGGGACCAATTGCAAAAACTTCATCGTGTCTCGCTGGCTGACATCGTGTTCTTTGACCAGCCATACTTTTTCAGCTTGTGATGCAACGTCACGCGGTCGATGTCGAGGATCTCGGACGCTCTTGTCTGATTGCCACCGCACTCCTCCAATACTCTGAGGATGTGCGTTTTTTCGATATCGTCGAGTGTGCGGCTGTCGAACCCGTTGGTCATCGCTCCAGCGCCTTTTGACTTCAGCATGAAGTCTTGCTCGCGAAGCTCCGGCTCCTGCGCCACCACCATCGCGCGCTCGATGGCGTTTTCCAGTTCGCGTATGTTGCCGGGCCAGTTGTGCTGTTGCAACAGAAACATGGCGGCCGGCGCGATGCGCACAATCCGCTTGTTCATCTCCTTGGAGAACTTGTGGATAAAGTGATCGGCAAGCAGCGGAATATCTTCCCGGCGCTCGCGCAAGGCAGGCAGCTCGATGCGGAATACGTTGAGCCGGTAAAAAAGGTCCGGCCGGAAACTGCCTTCCTCCACCAATTGCTCCAAGGGCTTGTTGGTGGCGGCGATGCAACGAAAATCGACCTTGATCTGCTGGTTGCCGCCGACGCGGGCAATCTCGTGTTCCTGCAACACGCGCAACAGATCGGTTTGCGTCTTCAGGCTGATGTCGCCGATTTCGTCGAGGAAAACCGTGCCGCCCTCGGCGATTTCGAATTTTCCCTTCTTGCGATATTGGGCGCCGGTGAACGCACCCTTTTCGTGGCCGAACAGCTCGCTTTCCAGCAGCGTTTCGGTCAGCGCGCCGCAATGGATGACCACCAATGGATGATAACGCCTCGGGCTGGCATAGTGGATGGCGCGAGCCACCAATTCTTTTCCCGTCCCGCTTTCGCCGGTGACCAGCACCGACGTATCGGTTGGACCAACGGTTTCAATGGCGTCCATCAAGCGCCGCATGGGCGCGCTGTTGCCCACGAGCTCGTTCGGCCGCGTGATCTCGGCGTGCTGTTCGCGCAGGCGCTCGTTTTCCTGCTCCACCCGCTGATGCGAGAGCGCCTTGCTCACCTTGAGGGTGATGTCTTCGGGGTCGAGCGGCTTGGTCACGTAATCGTAGGCGCCGTTCTTCATCGCCGTCACCGCTGTCTCCACCGAGGCATAGCCGGTCATCATGATGGCGATCAGCCGCGGGTCGATTTCGTGCATGCGGCGCTGCAATTCGATTCCGTCGGTGCCGCGCATCTTGATGTCGAGCAGCGCGATATCCCACTGCTTTTCCGCCATTCGCAGCAGCGCCTCGCTGGCGCTTTCCGCGGTGCCGACCTCGTATCCTTCTTCTTTAAACCACTTATCCAGTGAATCGCGGACGCTCAGTTCGTCGTCCACGATCAGCATGCGTGCCTTTGCTTCTGTCACGGTACTATCCTCATAAGTGCTGCACACGGTTCGGCGGCGCGGGATGGAATCCCGTTAACTGTTCGCCGCGGATTTCGTCAACGATTCACCCTGCTGGGGAATGCGGGCATCGAGCGGCAAAATCACTCGAAACGTCGTTCCCACTCCCAGGTGAGACTGCACTTCAATGCGGCCGCCATGGCGGTCGACAATCCCCTTGCTGATGGCCAAGCCAAGCCCTACCCCTTTGCCCACTTCCTTGGTGGTAAGGAACGGTTCAAACAGTTGGGTCAACAATTCCGGAGGAATCCCCATCCCGTCGTCACGGACCAGCAACTCGATTTCGTTTCCGGGAAGACGGCGGCTGCTGATCCACAGATTTCCACCCTTTGGCATCGCGTCAATGCCATTGACGCAGAGCGCCAGCAACACCTGTTCGATCTGTGCCGCGTCGCAATATACCTCCGGGAGGACCGGGTCCGTGTCCACCTGCAAATGAATGCCGCTGATCTCGGCTTTGTGCTCGATGAGCCGCACGCAGCGCCCGATGACCTCGGTGAGAGCATACTTCGCCAGGTTCATCGGAGAAGTGCGCGAGAAGGTCAGCAGATTTTTGACCAGCTCGCCACAGCGGCGGCTTTCAGTCGCGATCAGATCCAGGCATTCGCCCGCTTCCTGCTTCTGAGAATCATCGACAAAGCCCCGGGTGATCCACTTCTTAATCAGTTTGGCATAGGTCAGAATCCCGGCAAGCGGATTGTTGATCTCGTGCGCCACCACCGCCGCCATTTTACCGATGGTCACCATCTTCTCGACCTGAATCATCTGATCGTGGGCGCGGCGCAGCTCACGAGTTTTTTCCTCCACCCGCTCTTCCAGGGTGCGCGCCCAGGAGGTGACCTCTTCGCGCGCCTGCCGCAGTTCCAGGCTCATTTGATTGAACGACAGCGCCAACCTGCCGGCTTCGTCGTAGGAAGCCACATCCGTCTGATATCCGAGTTCGCCCTCCATCAGCCGCTTGGTCGCCGTCTGCAGCCGTTTAAGCGGTATGTGCACCACCCGCCAGACGAATATCCAGCTCACAACCGCAATGAACATCGCCGCGACGGCGGTGTAGAACAGCATCCGGATGGTGCTTTCCCTCAGATCGGCATCCGCCTCGGCCAGCGATAGATGTGTATCGAGCACCCCAAGCACCTTCTGGCTCGCAGGATGCGCGTGGCAGGCCGCGTTGCTGCACGCCGGCTGGTTTTCTATAGGGGAAATGATAGCGATGACCCGTTGATTTCCCGCGCGATAGAAGCGGTTGCGGTCGGGCCGGTCCAGCTTGGAGAGCGGCTGCGACTCGCGATGACACATGTAACACTGCTCGGCGCGCTTATCGACGAGATGTCCCAGCTCGTCGGCGGTCGAGAAGCTGATTCGTCCTTCCGGGTTGATGACGCGAATGCGCAACACGCCTGGTTCGCCCGCGAAGGTGTTGATGGTGTGGTACAAGGCGTCACGATCGTTGCGTAACATGTAGTACGACATGCTGCGCCTGATCGCGTCGCTCAGATGGTCGGCATTCGCCAGCGTCGCCGATTCCAGATGATGCCGATGCAAGAGGATATTGACGAATCCCAGCACACCAAAGGTAAGCATCAGGGCCGGGATCAGCAGCAGAATGAGCTTGGTGCTGATGTGGTGCCCCGCCAATTGGCGGACACCACTCAGACCTGAGTTCCGGCGGTCCTCCGCATCCCAGTACCCGCTGTCATCACGGGCTCCAAAACCGGCTTCGCCAGTCCCGCCCGGGAGGGGCTCGCCGTTAGCTCTCCGTTCTTCCTCGTCCGGATTGTTTTCAATCTCCGGCATCAGTGACCACCGTGGTAGAACTCAGTGGTGCCGCCGGTTCCACCGCTTGCGGTGCGGACAGGCGTGGTTTGTGTTCGTGTTCGTCCTCGAAGATGGGCAGATACTTTACCGCCAGCCCGAACAAGGCGAAGCCGCCGGCGACCATGGATGCCGTCACCGAGAACTCCGTCCAACTGGGCAGATAATGACGGCCAACCCAGTGTTCGAGCCCCGTAATGCTGACGTTCAGCCGGTTGGTGATGAATCCCAACACGGTCAGCACGGCGCAGAAATACAGGCCGCCCGGGCTCATGCGAACCTTCCTGATGGAGAGCAACAGGATAGGCGCAATCGCCGTCATGATGATCTCCAGCCAGAAAAAATAAGTCTCGTACTGCGGAATGAACGCCTGGTGCAGCACGCCGCGATGGTACAGGTCCTCGAAGCGCAAGGTGGCGTAGACGCTCAGTACTACCAGCAGAATCCGCCCCAGCTCCTGGATGATCGGCAACTCAAGCTGGCGGCCGAAGACACGGGAGCTGATCGACGATTCGAAAATTGTCATCGCCAGGCCCACCGCGATCGCCGAAATGAAAAAGAACACCGGCAGCAGCGGGCTGTACCAGAAGGGGTGCAGCTTCTCCGGCATGATCAGGTACATGGTTCCCAGCGAGGACTGGTGCAGCGTGGAAAGAATGCAGCCCAGGATCACCAGCGGAATCAACGCCGCCTTAATGAACTTCAGCGGCTTGCGCAGGTTGAAACGCTCCAGCACGATCGGCGAGAACTCCAGCGCCAGCACCGTCGTGTAACACATCACGCACATCGCCACCTCGAACATCACCGAGTGCGGATTGCGCATGACGAGCGGATGCCAGATGCGGTAGGGCCTGCCCAGGTCATACATCAGCGCAATGGAAACCAGCAGGTAACCGGCGAAAGCCGTCAGCACCGTCGGCCGCACGATCGGCTCCAGGCGCTTCACGTTGAGGATGTGAACCGCGCCGGTCAGGGTGAAGCCGCCGGCCGCGAGCATCACGCCGCAGAGCACGTCAAAGCCGATCCAGATGCCCCAGGGATACTGGTCGCTCATGTTGGTGGAGGCGCCAAGACCCTGCGTGAAACGGATCACCGTCGCGTAGCCGCCCAAGACCATGATGATGGCGAACACCAGCTTCCAGAATGTGAACTTGAACTTCATCGCGCGCCTCCGTTCTTCTTGCCGGCTTCTTTGCTGGCTTGTTCAGCGGCTTCGGCCTCGGCCACCTCGTCGCGGCGGTGTGTGATCCACCAGACTCCGCCCAGCACGATTCCGCCCAGCGGAATGAAGTCGGGAATCCGCGAAAGAACCTTGTAGGTGTAAAGCGGCAGCGGGTCGCTCGGCAAATCGGAGAGCCGCATGTTCCATTGATCGAACGGTATGCCGGAAAGCATCAGCACGGAGGTTCCGCCGACTTCCTCGATGCCGAAGACGTGCGGCACATAATTCGAGGGATTTGCCCGAATCCGTTCCTGGGCTTCGCGAATAAGTTCATCGCGCTCGCCGAACTTGGTGGCGCCGGTAGGGCAGGCTTCGGCACAGGCCGTCTGCTTGCCGGCGGCAATGCGGTCCGGGCACATGATGCACTTCTGCACCTTGGGAAGCACTTTCGCCCACTCGTATTTGGGAACGGCGAAGGGGCAGGCCACCATGCAGTAGCGGCAACCCATACAGCGCGCTTCTTCGTAAATCACCGGCCCGGCGGGCGTCTTGCGCAGGGCTGCCACGGGGCAGACCGAAGCACACGCCGGATCCTGGCAGTGCATGCAAAGCCGCCGCATGTACTTTTCCTGCTTGGCGACGACAGTGGTGAATTTGTGGTCTGAGGTTACCTGCTCGGCGGCGATCTGGTCGTTGTAGGGCAAACGGTTCTGCTCTGCGCAACCTGCCTCGCACTGCTTGCAGCCAATGCACATCGTGGCGTCGTATAAGAGAGACTTACTCATTGGTTCCCCACTTCGGTGCGGAGCGACCATCGGGAGCGGTAGCACCGGAACCCGCGGCAGACGAGGCTCTTACGTCGCTCGGGGTGGCGCTTGCCGACTCCACTGGTCAAGAATTCCGGAATTGCGGGTAGGAAAGTGAGATTGAGAGCCGAGTCACGGAAGAATATAAGGACTGCGATCCAGAATTGAGCCTGCGTCATCGCTGGTCCAACGCCGGTCTTTCGAATTTGCTTCCCGAATCTCACGTACCACCCGGGTCAATAAGGTTCAGTCCTGCTTTACAACGGTCCTTCGTTCGTCCGAATACCGCCGCAGCAGGTCGTTGTCAGGGGCTGCCTAGCCAAATGCTTTCGCCAAACTTCGGCACACTTCCAAGAATGCGAATGAATTCGTCTTGCCATTGTTCAGACAACCAACTACATCGCGAACAAAAGTAAGAGTTAATTACACTGTGCAGTGTGCGGCCGCCGACGAACGACGGCGGTGATGCAAATCACCTCAAAAGGTGAGCCCTGAATCAGTACCCTGTGAAGTACATGGGGAGATTGTGTATAAAAACGCAACAATCGAGCTCTGGTCGAGGGAAAAGTGCTGAGAATCGCTGCTTTTATGAATATCTATTTGTTCGGAGCTTAAATTTGCAACATTTGATATTTTGTCCCAATTAGGGAAATTGAAATAATTTTCAATACTTTTTCGATGTTTTTGGGACCCTACGGGGGGCGCTTTGAAGGTTTTCGCGACAACCTTGCAGGCACGCGAGGGAGATGGGAACGCAGAAAAGAATCTGTGACGGGCGGGTCGTTTACGAGAAATCGGTCGTTTCGCGAGAAAAACTGCGGGGCGCGATTCGCAAACGGAATAGCAATAGGAATAAAGGTAAAGAAGGACAAATCCCTATCATCGAGAATGGGGGTTGGATCGAGAATGGAGTCGGACGAAGGCGCGCGCCGAGACTCCCTTGCGGCGTGTTTTTCCGCAGCCAGCTAGAACAGTTCCAAAGTTGATGTACCCAGTACCAGCACCGCCGGGCGAGACGACCGGCTCCTTCGCGGGTATACCTTCCGCGAATCTGGTCTAAGCGCCGACCAATCGCTCTAGAACGGGCTTATTCTTGATCAACAAAGTAGATCCCTTGAGGATCGCAATCTGTTTCTTGCGGAAATCAGCCAAGGTACGCGTGACCGTTTCCCGGGAAGTGCCGATGATCTGAGCGATTTCTTCGTGGGTGAGGGCTACCTTCACCCGCATTCCGTCCGCATCCGCGCCCTCTCCGTGAGACCACTCGAGCAACAGGCGGGCCAGGCGTTCCGGCGCGCCGTGGGAGAGGCCGAGAGAGCGAATCTGCTGGTAGGCCGATTGACAGTCGCGGCTGAGGTGTTGCGCCGCCTTCAGGCAGGCATCGCCGTGTTGTTGCAGGAAGCGCAGGAAATCGTCGCGCTTGATGAAGTTCAACTGACAGGGCTGGCCGGTTTCGGCGGTAATCTCATACGGGGTTCCGGAGACGGTAGCATGCAAGCCGAGGAGTTCTCCGGGTTGCGCGATCTTGAGGATCAGCGTCTTACCGTCGCTGGAAGTAGTGGAGAGCTTAACTCTCCCCTTGCAAAGCATATAAATACCGCGCGGCCCCTGGCCTTCCACAAACAGCACGGCGCCGGCGGGATATGCGGCGGTAAACTTGATTTTTTCGAAGGCTTCCAACGAAGTTTTGGGCAATCCGCAGAAAAAACTGTCGGTGCGCAACTTACAGATCACGCAATTCTCAACCAGTTCGAGACCGTACGGTGAACCCACTCTTTCCTCCGCCATCAGAAGATTAATGCCACGACCACTGCTTCCGGCACCGAGGACGATGACCGTTTACTACTTCGCGGTATGCCTTCCGCGTATCCGGCCTTGAGGCGCAAAGAGCCGCCAAAATTGCGTCCCGAGGCATCGGGAAATCCAGCTTTTGCACTGCCTGGTACATATCCGCCTCGATGATCGTGTGCCAGCTTGCCTTGCGCTGGAAGTTCCATGCAGCCCCTACAGGCGCGGTTATCGAACCCGGGCCCGGCTGTCGCGAGCTGCCTCTAAGTGATTTATATCACAATGTTGCTGTGACAGCTATACAGATCGCTTTCAACCTATTAATAAAGAGAATTCTCCTGAGCTGCGCGAATTCGAGCCAGTGCTGCTGCCGGTCGGGTGAGTCGCAGGCGACCCCCACCTACGTTTCATATCGATGTCACATCAAATGTCCCGATCTGGGGCCTGCTTGCGCAATACTCCGGGCTTTAGACGCATCCCGATGATTTATTTATGCTTCCAATTTTGTGTCTTACATTTTTCTGTTCTTTTCCTCGGTTTTGTGGCATCGTACGAACCCAAGTAGACGTAGTTGTACTCGCCTGTTGGTGTGCATGCAGATGTACCCCGCACAGCAGGCGTTTCATGTGGGGACGGGTGCAGTACGCGAAGGTCTCAGGGGATGAGGGCATTTGCGGTCTAGATGGCGGACCACAATGCAGGGGATTTTCGCGCGAGATCGAATCCTTGAACAAACAATCAGATTTCGGGGCGAGTACCCGAAGCTAAGCAAGGACGAAAACCGGCGGCAATGCCGTTTCATGTCTGCTTCTCGCGGACATGCACGGTCATACGCAGTCGTTATCTATTGGCCCGAATGGAAAGAAATACCATCACGAGATGGACACTGCCCAGATGTGGGGCGTTCAAATTCACCAGCACACGTAAGCGATCAAAAAAGCTTACGAGCAAAAGGAACGAAGAGGAGATTCAGCCGTGGCAAGCAGCACACTAGCATCAGCGAATCAACCCGGCATCAGTCGATGGTGGCGGGTCCTGGGCGGGCTCTCGATGAACCTGGCCCTTGGCAGTCTTTACGCCTGGAGCGTGTTTGTCGGTCCCCTGGAAAAAGAATTTGGCTGGAAGCGCGCCGATACCTCCACAGTTTTCACCATTGCGGTGGTGGTGTTTGCCCTCACTTTCATTCTGGCCGGGCGGCTCCAGGATAAGATTGGCCCCTTACCCATTTCTTTGACGGGGGGAATCCTGGTCAGCCTGGGGTTCTTCCTGTGTGCCTACACGAATAGCCTCACGTACTTGTTTGTCAGCTTCGGGGTCATTGGAGGACTGGGCAACGGCTTTGGTTACGCCACGCCGATCCCGGTGATGGCCAAATGGTTCCCGGATCGCCGTGGTTTGGCTGTGGGCCTTGCCGTAGCCGGCTATGGCGGCGGTTCCGCCATTTTTGGTCCGCTGACGGCCAGTTATCTACTGCCGGCGTATGGCTGGCGAACGAGCTTTCAAATTCTGGGGGTAATTTTCCTGGTGATGACGGTCTTTGGGGCCTTCCTGCTGAAGAACCCGCCCGCCGGTTACCGCCCGGCGGGCTGGACGCCGGCGCCTGCGTCGAAGTCGGCCGCGACCACCTATGAGTTCACGCCGGGCGAGATGGTGCAAACCCCGGCGTTTTATTTCATGTGGGTGGCCTACGCGCTAGGCTGCTCCGCCGGATTGATGGTGATCAGCCAATTGGTGCCTTTCGCCAAGAGTGTGGGCATTCCCAGCACATCGTTGGCGGCCATGGGGCTAGTGGTGGGGGCGGTGGGCAACGCTTCGGGACGCATTTTGTCGGGCTGGATGTCAGACGCGTTAGGTCGCATCAACGTGCTGCGCCTGATGATCGCCATTTCCATGGTCGGGATGCCCATTCTGTACATGGTGGGCGACAATGTAGCCGCCCTGTTCCTGATCGTGTTCGTGATCTATTGGTGTTACGGCACGCAGTTGTCGGTGAACGGCGCGGCGTGCTCGGACTTCTGGGGAACCAAGAACGCAGGCATCAACTACGGCCTGCTGTTCACCGCCTGGGGGGTGGCGGGCATCATCGGCCCGCGCATCGGCGGCTATTTTTACACCCAGACCCATAGCTATAAGAGCGCGTTCATGTGGGCTGCCGGGCTGGCTGCGGTGGCGCTGGTCTGCGAAATGCTGGCTAAGCGGCCCACTGCGCCCAAAGCAGTCGCTAAGGAGCTGATGGAGGCCGCGTCGTAGTCCAGGCTGTGTTTCTGCCGCGGGGCGGGGGGCCGTCCCGCGGCTAACGTTCCTGCTCTTCTGCGGACAATGGTGCGCAAGGGCCATTCCGCAGAGGGCCGGCTCGATTATCTTTCCAAAACACGGTGGGCGGGACACAGTTTTTGCTTTGACGGGAGCGGCTTGCGCTTGCTGCCAGCCAGATCGGCACGGCAACCACCCCATCGTAATTCGGGCATTGTTGGCAAAATCTCAAAGAAGAAAGAAAAATGGAGATTGTTACTATGACGAATGATTCTCGCGATCAAGCGGCGGCGACCAAAGCTGCTGAACCTGAAGCTGTCCAATCTACTGAAGCTGAAATAGCGGTCCACTGGAAAGAAGAATCATATATCCTGCCAACTCCGAAGTTTATTGGCCAAGCCAATCTGACTGATCCGGGGGTGATGGAACGTTTCGGCGAGAAGAACTTCCCTGAGTGCTACAAAGAATACGCTGACTTACTGAGCTGGGACGAATACTGGCATACCACGCTCGACACCAGCGAGCCACCATTCTGGAAATGGTTCGTGGGCGGCAAACTCAACGTCAGCTATAACTGCGTTGACCGACATCTGGCCAAGTACAAGAACAAGGCTGCCATCATCTTCGTGCCTGAACCCGAGGGTGACGCTCCCGTGGTAGTTACCTACCAGGAATTGTGGGTGCGCGTAAACGAAATGGCGGCATTGCTGCGTGATTTCGCAGGGCTGAAGGCCGGCGATCGCGTGACCATTCACCTGCCGATGACCCCGGAGCTGCCGGTCACGATGCTGGCCTGCGCTCGCCTGGGCGTGATCCACTCGGTCGTATTCGGCGGCTTCAGCGGGGAAGCCTGCGGGCTGAGAGCCGCGGATTCCGCCAGCCACGTCCTGATTACGATGGATGGCTACTACCGCAACGGCAACCTGATCGACCATAAGTCCGCGACCGTCGAGCCCGCTCTGGCTCTTTCCCGGCAAGAAGGGCATGTAGTGGACAAGGTTCTGGTTTGGCAACGTTTTCCGGGGAAAAACTCTTCCGCGGCCACGATGGTCCAGGGCCGCGACTATTTCATCAATGACCTGCTGAAAGACTTCCGGGGCAAGCGGGTCGAACCGGTGCCCATGGACGCGGAAGCTCCTCTGTTCCTGATGTACACCAGCGGCACCACCGGAAAGCCGAAAGGTTGTCAGCACCGGACGGGCGGCTACTTGGCCTATGTCACCGGCACCTCGAAGTACATTCAGGACATTCATCCTGAGGACGTCTATTGGTGCATGGCCGACATTGGCTGGATCACCGGCCACTCCTACATTGTGTACGGCCCCTTGGCGCTGGCTGCCAGCAGCGTCATCTATGAGGGTGTACCGACGTATCCGGACGCCGGCCGGGTGTGGCGCATCGCCGAACGGCTCAACGTGAACATCTTCCACACGTCGCCCACCGCCATTCGCATGCTGCGCAAGGCGGGACCGGACGAGCCCACGAAATACAATTATCACTTCAAGCACATGACCACGGTGGGCGAGCCCATCGAGCCGACCGTCTGGCACTGGTATTACAAAACTGTCGGGAAACGCGAAGCCGTGATCGTCGATACCTGGTGGCAGACGGAAAATGGCGGCTTCCTCTGTAGCACGAAGCCAGCCTTAGATCCCATGAAGCCGGGCAGCGCCGGGCCAGGTGTGCCGGGCATCTATCCCGTCATTTACGACGAAGATGGCGTCGAACTCAAAGCAGGGTCCAGCAAGGCTGGCAATATCTGCATCAGGAACCCTTGGCCGGGCATTATGCAGACGATTTGGGGCGACCACGACCGCTTTGTCAAGCAGTACTACAGCAGGTATTGTCGCGACCGCAACAGTAAGCGCTGGCAGGATTGGCCCTATTTTGCCGCCGATGGCGCTGTGCTGGCTGCCGACGGCTACTTCCGCATCCTGGGCAGAGTGGACGACGTTATCAACGTAGCCGGCCATCGCCTGGGAACGAAAGAGCTCGAGTCGGCGTGCCTCACGGTCGACGAAGTGGCGGAGGCGGCGGTTATCCCCGTTGCGGACGAGATCAAAGGCAAAGTGCCTGACGTGTATGTGTCGCTAAAGCCAGGTTTCGAGCCCAGCGAGGCCATCAAGAAAAAGGTAGTCGCGGCGCTGGAAACTATGATCGGCAAGATCGCGCGGCCGAGAAGCGTGACCATCGTCCCGGATATGCCGAAGACTCGATCCGGCAAACTGATGCGGCGGGTATTGTCTGCTATTTCCAATCGCAAGGACACCGGCGACGTAAGTACGCTGGCGAATCCTGAAATCGTGACGAAGATACAGGAAATGGTCGGCAAATCAGCGTAGTCCGGGCCAACACCGGGCTGGGCGCGGAAAAGGCAGTAGCGTAGCACACTAGAGCAGTTTCAGAATGGGCGTACCCCTGGAGCCGGGCTTCAGGGGTACACTTATTTCGGTGTCTTTAATCCACAATTTTGCGAAGGAGCGAAGCTCAATGGGCACTCCCAATACGAACACGCAGAATATCGGAAATTTTCTCGCGACAGAGGAGACGTATGCTCCGCCGAGCATTGTGGCGGAAGAAGCGATACTCAAAAACTGGCGCGAGGAATACGCGCGCTCGATTAAGGATCCAGACGCCTTCTGGGCGGGGATTGCCTCCAAGTTTTATTGGAGCAAGCCCTGGACCAAGGTGAGTGAATTCGACGGCATCCATCACAAATGGTTCCTTGGCGGCCGCACCAATATTACGTTGAACGCGCTGGACCGGCACGCAAAGTCGGATCGTTTCAATCACGTCGCCTACATCTGGCTTGGCGAAGACGGTTCGGAGCGGGTGGTCACCTATGGACAGCTCTATCGCATGGTTTGCCGCTTTGCCAACGGCCTCAAGTCGCTCGACATACGCAAGGGGGATCGTGTCATCATCTACATGCCGCTGACGATCGAAGGGATTGTTTCGATGCTGGCCTGCGCGCGCATCGGTGCGATCCATTCGGTGGTCTACGCCGGTCTCGGCCACACCGCGCTGCGTGACCGCATTGTGGATGCGGGCGCGAAAGTCGTCATCGCCGGCGAGCTTGGCTATCGCCGCGGAAGGCCGGTTCCACTGAAGTCGATCGTGGACGAAGCGGTTTCCTCTCTTGATTTCGTGGAGAGAGTCATCGTTGTGCCGCGCACGACACAGACGCTCGACAATCCCAGCGCGCGCGAACTCAATTACTACGACCTCAAGAAATTCAGCTCCGAATGTCCGGCAGAGGAGATGGACGCGGAAGATCCGCTCTTCATCCTTTACACCTCGGGAACGACCGGCAAGCCCAAGGGAGTGGTGCACGTGCACGGCGGCTACATGGTGGGCACGACGTATCACCTGAGCACGTACTACGATGTCGGCCCGCGCGACATCTTCTGGTGCACTTCGGACATCGGGTGGATTGTGGGGCACAGCTACATCGTTTACGCGCCGCTCTGCGCCGGCGCCACAACTCTGCTTCGCGAAGGCGCCATAGATTATCCGGAGCCCGGCGTGGCGTGGCAGATCGTGGAGCGCTATGGCGTGACCAAGATGTTCACCTCGCCAACCGCAATCCGCCTGTGGATGCGCTACGGCGAAAGTCTGCCTTGCGCCCGCGACCTCAGCAGTCTGCGCGTGATTGCGTGCGCCGGCGAGCCGCTGAATCCGGAGGCTTGGCGCTGGGCGCAGACTTATCTGGCGGGCGATGGCAAGTGGGGCTACGTGGTGGATAACTGGTGGCAGACCGAGTTGGGAGGGCCGACGCTCGGCACACCCATCACCCTGCCCGTGCGGATCGGAAAAGCCGGGCTGCCTCTGCCCGGGGTTGAAGCCGATGTGCTCACGACCGACACCACTTCAGCGCCGAACAACGTCGGCGGCCAACTCGTCCTCAAGCGTCCGTTCCCGCACATGATGCGCACGGTGTGGGGCGATGATGCGCGCTACCAGCGCGAATGGCAGATGGTCCCGGGAGCATACATCACCGGAGATGTCGCCATTCGCGACGAACACGGCTATATCGCCGTTCTCGGCCGCTCCGACGATGTGCTCAACGTCGCCGGTCACCGCATCGGCACCGCCGAGGTGGAAAGCGCGCTGGTCTCGCATCCGGCCGTAGGTGAAGCCGCCGCCATCGGCATCCCTGACGCCGTCAAGGGCGAGTCGATTAAGGCCTTCGTCCTGCTGCGGGCAGGGCACACCGGCACACCTGCTCTGAATGCGGCTCTCATTGAGCATGTGCGGCGTGAACTTGGTCCGATCGCGACGCCCTCGGTGATCGACTTCGTGACAACGCTCCCGAAGACGCGCTCGGGAAAGATCATGCGGCGCTTTTTGAAGGCGAAGGAAACGGGAGCTGAGATCGGCGATATCTCGACTCTGGAACAATGATTACTCCCACATCTGCTAACTGCAGCAGATGTGGGGCACCATTGACGAAAGATATTTCCCACGAAGTCCTCCGGGGTGGAGGCTTCGGGGCACACTGATTTTTGAAACCGTTCTACAAATACTCCAGGATGGCGGAGGAGCATAGCCTCAATGGCAAATACGGATATCACTCCACCAGTCAACATCGATTCAATCCTGCAAGAAAGCCGGCAGTTCGAGCCGCCGAAAGAATTCAGCGAGCGGACTCACATCAAGAACAGGGAAGAGTACGACCGCATCTATGCCGAGTCGGTCAAGGATCCCGAGAAGTTCTGGGGCGGCATCGCTTCCGACCTGCACTGGTTCAAGAAGTGGGACACGGTGCTGGAATGGAACGTACCGTGGGCGAAGTGGTTTGCCGGGGGGCAGATCAATCTTTCGTACAACTGCCTCGACCGGCATGTGAAGAGCTGGCGGCGCAACAAGGCGGCGCTCATCTGGGAGGGAGAGCCGGGCGATAGCCGCACGCTGACCTATCAGCAGCTTCTCGTGGAAGTCGAAAAGTTTTCCAACGTGCTGAAGGACCTGGGCGTTCAGAAAGGCGACCGGGTTGCGATTTACATGGGCATGGTCCCCGAGCTGCCAGTGGCGATGCTGGCGTGCGCGCGTATTGGCGCAGTGCATTCGGTCATTTTCGGCGGCTTCAGCGCCAACGCGGTCGTCGATCGCGTGTGCGACCAGCAAGCGGTCGCAATCATCACGCAGGACGGTTCTTATCGCCGCGGCGGCGAAGTGAAGCTGAAGGCGACGGTTGACGAAGCCGTCGACAGATGCCCCTCGGTGAAACATGTCATCGTCTACAAGCGCACCGGCAGCGAGGTGACGATGAAGCCGGGCCGCGACCACTGGTGGCACGAGTTGATGGCCAAGGCCAGCGACCATTGCCCGGCCGAGCATCTGGATGCCGAACATCCGCTGTACATCCTTTACACGTCGGGAACGACCGGCAAGCCGAAGGGCATTGTGCACACCACGGGCGGCTATTCCGTCGGCACCTACATCACGTCCAAGTGGGTGTTCGACCTGCGCGACGAAGATGTCTTCTGGTGTACGGCGGACATCGGCTGGGTGACCGGGCACAGCTACAGCGTGTACGGACCGTTGCAGAACGGCGCCACTTCGCTGATGTATGAGGGTGCGCCGAACTGGCCCGACCTCGACCGTTTCTGGGCGATTATCGCCAAGTATAAGGTCAACGTTTTCTACACCGCGCCGACGGCAATCCGGACGTTCATCAAGTGGGGCGAGCAGTATCCGAACCGGCATGACATGAGCAGCCTGCGCCTGCTCGGCACGGTCGGCGAGACCATCAACCCCGAGGCCTGGATGTGGTATCGCGAGGTGATCGGGAAGAACCGCTGCCCCATCGTGGACACCTGGTGGCAAACGGAAACCGGCATGATCATGATTACGCCGATACCGGGCGCGGTTGCGACTAAGCCGGGCTCGGCGACGCGTCCGTTTCCGGGCATTGTGGCGGAGGTGGTAACGCGTTCGGGAGAGAAGGTGCCGCTCGGCTCCGGCGGGTATCTGGTCATCAAAAAGCCCTGGCCGGCAATGCTGCGCACCATCTGGGGCGATCCGGACCGCTACGTAAGGCAGTACTGGAGCGATGTTCCCGGTGTTTACTTCACGGGCGACGGCGCGCGCGAAGATAAGGACGGATACTTCTGGGTGATGGGCCGCGTCGACGACGTGCTGAACGTGAGCGGTCACCGGCTCTCGACCATGGAGATCGAGTCTGCCCTGGTGGCCCACGGCAAGGTCGCTGAAGCAGCCGTCGTGGGACGCCCCGACGGGCTGAAAGGACAGGCGGTCTCCGCCTTCGTCACCTTGGAGTCTGGCCATACACCATCGCCGAAGCTGAAGGAAGAGCTGAGGGCGTGGGTGGCGAAGGAGATCGGGGCGATGGCGAAGCCGGAAGATATCCGCTTTACCGACCAGCTTCCCAAGACACGCTCCGGTAAAATCATGCGCCGCCTGCTGCGCGAGCTCGCAACCCACGGCGAAGTGAAAGGCGATACCACTACGCTGGAAGACTTCAGCGTGATTTCAAGGCTGAAAGAAGACGAGTGAGATCGGCGGTCCAGAGGTATTCAGAGATCAGGAAGGCCGCCCATTTTCGTTGGGCGGCTTTTTTCATCACTAGAGCAGCTACAGAGATGCTGTATCCCAAGAGATGAACGTCATTCCGAGCGAGGGACCGGTTGCGTCGCGAGCCGAGGAATCTTTTGTGTTGCGCTTACTGCAAGAAACACAAGATCCCTCCACTCCGCTTCGCTTCGGTCGGGATGACGCCCCTGTGAACATCGGGATACAGCAACTCGGGAACCGCTCCAGACCCGGCCTAGGTTTTTTTGACCGTCGGGCGCGGGCGGTGGTTCGGTTCCTCTTGCAGGCTTTCCGCAACCGCAATCAGTTTCTCATCGACCGTCCGGTTGACGTTGATCGCATCCGCCAGGGGGACAGAGACGATTTCTGTTCCGCGCAGAGCCACCATCTTGCCGAACTCTCCCTTGTGGACCATGTCGATGGCGCCGATTCCGTAGCGCGTCGCCAGAACGCGGTCGAATGCCGTCGGTGTGCCGCCGCGCTGCGTGTGACCCAGCACCACGGCTCGCGTTTCGTACCCGGTACGCTTCTCCAACTCGAGGGCAAGCACCTGTCCGACGCCGCCCAAGCGCTCGTGGCCGAATTCATCCTTGCCGAGAGCCTGCACGACCAGCGCGCCAGTCTGGTCAACTTTAGCGGCGAATTTCGCGCCTTCGGCGACGACGACAATACTGTAGTTGCGTCCGCGCGCGTGCTGCCGTTTGAGGGTCGCGGCAACTGCATCGATATCGAAAGGCTTTTCCGGTATAAGAATCGCGTCGGCGCCGCCGGCAATGCCGGAGTAAATCGCGATCCAGCCGGAGCCGCGCCCCATCACTTCGCAAACGATGACGCGGTTATGCGATTCGGCCGTCGAGTGTAAGCGGTCGATGGCCTCGGTCGCTATCATCACGGCGGTATCGAAACCGAAGCACAAGTCGGTTCCGCTGAGGTCGTTGTCGATGGTTTTCGGACAGCCCACGACCTTGAATCCGCGCTCGAACATCTTCACCGCAACACCGATAGTGTCGTCGCCGCCGATGGCGATCAGCGCGTCCAACTTGTTGGCCGCGAGAGTTTTCAAGCACCGGTCGATTCCGCCCTCTCGCTTGGCCGGGTTGGTGCGCGAGGTGCGAAGGATGGTTCCGCCGCGCTGTAAAATGCCGGCCACCGCTTCGAGATCGAGCGGCGTGGTTTTGTTTTCGACAACTCCGCGCCAGCCCTCAAGAAAGCCGACAAATTCGTCGTCGTAATGAAAAATCCCCTTGCGGACGACACCTCGTATCACCGCGTTTAAGCCAGGACAGTCACCACCGCCGGTCAGAATGCCGATCTTCATAGTTTCCGCCTTTAGAGTTCTCTTAGAATAGGTGTGCCCCGAAGGCGTGATTCATTTGCCTTCCACCAAACTGGTCTAGCCGGCCGCTGAAGAACTGTTCTCCGAGGTGTCATCCTGAGCGCAGCCGGGGTCCCCGGCGACGGCCACTTTTGCCGTTGCTGGGGTGGAGGAGCGAAGGATCTGCTGTTTGCGCGTGCTGAAAAAAGCAGATCCTTCGGTCGCGCAAAACCGGCGCGACCTCAGGATGACACTGG